>Ga0070765_100000162_pt1 | contig 41437 bp, 41 predicted proteins | sample HubBroMetageWFT5_FD_71516 | JGI IMG/M metagenome (GOLD analysis project Ga0070765, IMG submission 71516) | Warmed and freeze-thawed soil microbial communities from the Hubbard Brook experimental Forest, New Hampshire - Hubbard Brook CCASE Soil... | ecosystem: Environmental > Terrestrial > Soil...
ACCGCGGATAGAAGGGCGTGACTTCAAACGGCATCTTGTCACGCGCCGAGGTGATGGCGACCGGAGCCGTCTTCACCATTTCTGCCTTGTCGTCCCAGGGATTGATCTTGACGCGCCCACCCAGCGGGAGAGCCGCGACCTGGTCCAGTTTGTTGTTGTCTAATGCCGGACCTTTGGTGGACAAAGCGCTCAGCCGGGTGATGGTTCCGTTTTCTCCGAGCGGATTGCCCAGGTGCGTGGTCAGAAGGGCATTGAGCTGAACAGCGCGCAGTTGCAGCGCCTTCAGGAACAAGCCCACGTTGTCGAGTTTCTGCGCGTACGGCGAGTTGTTCAGCAACTCGACGGCCTTTTTGTCGGCCGCGGTTTCTTCTTCTGGGATGTGTTTGAACCCCAGGTTGGCGTAGGTGGAATCGTCGGAAAACAGCATGCGGTCGTTGAATGCATACTTGCTGCCGAGATTGTGGCCAAGCACGATGTGCGCCAGTTCATGCGAGAGTACGGCCGCCAGGCTGGCCTCGTCGGGAAGCACGTCGATCAATCCCCGGCTGATCACGATGGTGTTGCCGACGCTAAACGTTTCGAGAGGCGCAGTGAGCAGCACGCGAGTGCGTACCGGACGCGGCAGGTCGATGTTATTGGTGACCTCCAGATTGTTGACTACGGTCTGGAGAATGCGATCTACATCGCCTTCGGGCGCGAGCAATCCGGAGCGGGTGAGGCGCTCGATTACGTTGTCTTCCGCCTGCTGCTGCCATTCCCGCTCGGCCTGCAGCGGAGATGCGTCTTGTGTGGTGGCAGTTTCATCCTTCACGCTGTCCACGCGAATCTGCGTGAGTTCGTCGTCCTTGTCGCCTTTCTTGAGGTCGTAGCCCCAGATGCGGGTCTGAGCCTTGAAGGCCAACTTGTTCTTTACGCCAGCGCTGAAGTCGCCTTCTTCGCTGTAGATGTAAGCGGGCACCCAATAGCCCGGAATCAGGTTCAAGCGCCAGCTATCCATGTGGAAGAAGTAGGAATTCCGCGGCGCCGGAGCGTAGGTGCCGTTGAGGCGGACAATGTTGAAGTCCTGGTCTTCGACCCAGACCCGTCCCAGGAATCGTCCCCTGCCGGAGCCTTTTTTGGGAGTGACATCGAAAACGAGGCAGCGGACGTCCCCGAGAAATTCGCGACGAATGTAATGGAACTCATAGTGGGCGCGGTCAAAGTCGGCGCGGTCAGCGTAGACCATCCAGGAAAAGCCCATGGGCTGGTATTGCACCTTGAAGAGCTTGTGGAAGCCGCCCATCAGACGGGTCTCCATGCCCTTGTCGTCGTCCTTCAGGTAGTCTTTGCGATCGACCGACACACCCATATCCATGCGGCCAAGAAAGTAGTGGTCTCCACTGGGCACGGGGCCGAGTTGGGGGTCAGCGCTCAGGTCCTGGAGGTAGGTCTCGACTACCGGGGTGCGGTTGGAAAGCGCCTTCATGAGCCCGTGTTCGCGCTCGATAAAGCGATCCACGACCTGGTCCATGGTGGTGGGCTGAGGCAGAGCCGAAGGAGTTGGCGCCGGGGCGGTTGACTGCTGAGCCTGCGACTGAGTCGCGAGCTGAGACGCCGGAACCGTTGGCGCGGTCGCCGACGGGGCGGCATCGGAAGACGGCGTCGGCGCGGCTACGGCATTGTAAGGCTTCGCCGCGGGCTGTGATTCCGCCGGCTGCTGTGCGGCAGCGCTGACCGAAAGCAGCAGTGCGGCTGTAAACATCCATTTCCAAGTACGCATAACGCTTCTCTCCAGTTTCTTTAAACCGATGTCTCTATATCGATTATTCCCTGTGAACCGAATGCCTCAATACGCCTCGCACGTTCAGGACCACGAAACAAATTTTCTGACCTAAAATCTGCCGACCAGCGCACTCTTAGTACGCAATCTGGAAAAGCACGTGCACGATTGCCGTCGAATCCACGGGCTGTCCCATACGAAGTGCCGGCTTGAAACGCATCTTGTTAGCGGCTGCGACCGCAGCCTCATCCAAACCGTGACCCAGACCCTTGACCACGCGATTCACTTGCAGTGTCCCGTTGGCGCTGAACATGACTTCCAGCAAAACTTCGCCCTCCAGCTTCATCTGGCGAGCTTCCTCTGTATAAAGCGGGTTCGGCTTGAAGGTGATTTCCACCGGCGTGGTTGCTGGCCCGGACCCTGCCTGGGCGATCTTCGGTCCGCCATGGACCACCTGCTCGGCTCCGAATCCGCCGGTCGAGATTCCGGTTCCACTGCTGCGGCCGTCGCCTTTGCCACCGGTCGCGATGCCGTTGCCAAAGTCGGCGCTGGCGATTGTCCCTTTAATGCCTTTGGCGCCGCCTGATCCGTTGCCTTGTCCAGCACCTACCGGCATGTCAAAGCCACCGGCCTGGGCCGCGTACAACTTGGCGCCTGATTTGCCTGTGCCTTGGAGGCCATTGGGGTCGCCGAAGCCTCCGGTCTGCACCTTCTGCACCGCTGCATTGACAGTCGGAGCCACCGAGCTACCCGCGAAATCTCCGGTATGTAAGAGTTGGGGACGCGCTCCACCCGCCGTCATCTTCAACTGGGGAGGGGCGAACTGGTTCATCACCACTACTTTGGGCGCCTCCACCTCGGGGGCGGGAGTGCGACGAACTTCACGCGGCACAACCAGCTTCGGCTGTTCGAAAACGGGGGCTGGCGGAAGGAGTTTCGGCTTCACGACCGGTTTCACTTTGATCGGCTCCGGCTCTGGCTTCAAGCTGGGAAGCGGGATCAATTCGGTCAAGTGATACTGCTTGAACTGGATCCTGTCCGGAAACAAAACTCCGATGTTAATCAGAAGCAAAGTCAGCAATACCATCAACGTGTAGCTGGTGACCAGGGCGCGCTTGTCAATCTTGCGCTCCGGGAGAATGCCGAGCTGAAAACCGCGTTGAGACGTAGCCATTGATTAACCCCAAGGGAATCCCGGCCGAGGGAGCGGACCGGGCTGGAGTTTTCACGATAGGGGAAAAAGGACAGGGGGTAAACGTGTCCACGGCTCTTGACCTAAGGTAACTGTTACGGGGACTCGGCCCAAAATGGGCGGGGAAACACGGTTTAGGGCCGGTAAGACCCGATCCGAGCCGAACGCCGCCTGCGAAACCAGGAGAAAACTGGTACACCAGCCAGAATTACCAGCAAACCATACAGGGAATTCGGCCAGTCTCCGCGGAAAGTGTAGTAGAGAAGAACGGCGGCTACGGCGATGAACACAGCGGGCACGAAAGGATAGCCGAACATGCGATAAGGCCGGACGGCATCCGGATCACGCCAGCGAAAGACGAACACGGTGCTGCCGGAGATCATGTAGAAAAGCCATTCCGCGAAGATAGTGAGGGAAAAGAGCTGCCGGAAATTCCCTCCCAGCAAGAGAAGAACGATGGACAGGACCGCTTGCAAGACAAGAGCAACCGACGGAGTGTGAAAGCGGGGATGCACGTCGGCCAGAGCCGAGAAGAAATATCCATCGCGGGCCACGGCAAAGGGTATGCGAGCGCCGCTCATGATGGTGCCGTTCAGCGTGACCAGCATCGAGACCGCCATGCCGGCCGAGACGATGCTGGCGCCCATGCGTCCCAGCACCAGGGCGACGGCGTCGGAGGCAGGACGCGGCGAGGCGGCAATCACATTCGCCGGCAGCACGTACTGCACACCGGCATTTACCAGCACATAGAGCACCCCGACAGTGGCCACGCCCGCAATGAGGGCAATCGGGATATTCCGTTCCGGCCGCTTCACCTCGCCGGCGACCATGTTCAGGTCGTTCCAGCCGTCATAAGCCCACAGCGCTGCCACCAGCGCGGCCATGAAACCGGCGACGCCTCCTTTGGCCCCGGTGAAAGTGCTGGCAAAGTTGCTCCAGCCGCGTCCGGGGACGCTCCCGGCTCCGCTGAAGCAAATGACCACGATGCCCAGAATGATCGCCACCTTCAGCACGGTGAACACAAGCTGGAATTCTCCAGCCTTCTTGACGCCAGCGTAGTTTAGAAGGGAAATGAGAATGGCTGCGGCGATGGCTACAAGCTGCCCCCAGGTTATGGCGAAAGGAACGGATACGGCGTTGGCGGGGAAGAATGAAAAGATCGGGAATGTGCCCAGGATGCGTACCAATCCGGTCGCGATGGTGGCGATCGACGCTGGTTTGGCAATGACGAACCACGTCCAGGCGTAGAGAAAGCCGCCCAGCGGCCCGTAGGCGTCACGGACGTAAACATACTCGCCGCCGGCCTGCGGCTTCATGGCGCCCAGTTCGGCGTAAGTGAGTGCGCCAAAGAAAGACAACAGGCCACCCACGAGCCACGCCAGATACACCAGCTTGGCCGAACCCACGGCCTGCATCATCTCGGCAGGCACTAGAAAGATTCCGCTGCCAATGATCGTTCCCACGACCACCGCGGATGCGTGACTGACACCAAGGTCGCGGGAGAGTTCGGGACGGGTGGTGGTCAAGTCCGGCATATAAGAAGTCGCCAGTATACGTTACGACTTTTCTGTAAGGAGCGAGCTCGTCCCATATCCCACGACGAACGTCAACATTGTCCCAATCGGCACCCACCAGGTCCACGGGACGTGCGTCCCTTGCCACAGATACACGCCTACGCTGAAGCCGAACAGCATGCCGACCATTGCGCCACGCTGGTTCGCCCTTTTCGTCAACACGCCCAGCAGGAATACTCCGAGCAGCGCGCCGTAAGCCACGGACGCAATCTGCAGACCTACTTCGACCACGCGCCCCACTTTTTGCAGTGCCAACACGGCCAAACCAAAAAGAACGATTGCCCAGCAGATCGTGGCCAGGCGCGACAGTCGGATGCGCTGCGTCTCATCGGTGTGGGGACGGAAGTGTAGAAGGAAATCCATGATCGTGCTCGATGAGAGTGAATTCAGGGCCGCGCTCAGGTTGGACATTGCCGCAGCCAGAATCGCTGCTATCAGCAGCCCGGAAATCCCATGGGGCATCCGGCTGACGATGAAAGTGGGATAGATGCGGTCCGGTTTCCCAAACGCCGCTGATGGCATGCGATAGTAAGCCCACAGCATGACTCCCACGATAAGGAACAGGGCAAACTGAAACAGGATTGCCACGCCGCTCGAAAGTAGCGCCGTTACTGACTGCTTCCGGCTGCGGGCCGCCAGCAAGCGCTGCACGATGAGTTGGTCCGTGCCATGACTGGCCGTAATAAAAAATGTCCCGCCGATCAGGCCTGCCCAGAAACTATAAGGCAGCCAGAAATTGGGTCTGAAGTCGAACACTTGCAGTTTGCCGGCGCTTGCCGCGGCGGCATGAATCGCGCTCCATCCTCCCGGGACAAGGTGCAGAATCGTCCACAATCCCACGAGTGTCCCGCCAACGTAGATCACGGTCTGCACTACGTCAGTCCAGATCACCGCAGCCAGGCCGCCCTCGAACGTATAGATAAGAGTCAATGCAGTGATAATGGCGATCGAAGCCACTTGGCCGGTTCCGAGCGCGATCGACACCACGATCGATACGGCATACACACGCACTCCTTCCGCCGCCGCGCGAGTCAGCAGGAATAGTCCGGCGGTCAGCGAGCGCAACCCGCGCCCAAACCGGCGTTCGATCAATTCATAGGCAGTGTAAAGGTCACCGCGAAAATAATGCGGCAGCAGCACGAAACTGATCACCACCCGCCCCACCAGGTATCCCATCACTACCTGAAGGAAGGCGAGGTTGGTGTCATAGGCAAGTCCGGGGATGCTGATGATGGTGAGCGTGCTGGTCTCGGCGGCAACGATGGAAAGCGCAATCGCCCACCAGGGAATATCGCGCCCCGCGAGAAAATAGTCACGTAGAGAGCGCTGCCGCTTACGGAAGCGCAGCCCGAACAGGGTGATGCCGACCAGATACAGCGCGATAATCGCGAGATCGAGTTTGTCGAGGCCCATGCGTTTTCGGGATAATGCTTCGGCTACACCACTTTCCGTGCCACGGTTTCCGTGGGATCGTAAGGCTCAGAAGAACAGGCCACGAGCCAAAGCGGCGTTTCGCCGTCGTTGCGGACAGCATGAGAACTACCCGGCGAAACCAGAATCAGCACTGCGGCCCTGCCATCGAAGTTGCGGTGCAGCGCCGCCATGTCCTTGCCTTCGTCCCAATGCAGAGACCATGCGCCGCTCGGCAACATGACGATGGCCTCGCGCCGGCGCAAGTGATAGTGATTACCACGGACTGCGCCGCGCAAGGTGGAAGCCAGGTGGATGTCGGCGACGCGCCCCAGGAAATCGAGTGCCTCAGGCGGCAGGGTGAAGCTGAATCCGCGTGTGTCGCCGGCATTGTTGAGTTCGATGATTCGAATCTTCTGTTCCAAGGCTGCCTCCCCTGGCAGATTGTTCTATCGACTCACTCCATTATGGCGGCTGTTCAGCTTTCCTACGAGTGAGACTCTATGAACCTTCTCTGAGAGCGCACGTGATCAGCGTTTGTCCCATGACGCGGGAAAGCGCAGCACGGCGCTGTGGTAGAACTAACCCGTGGCTTACTACCTGGGCATCGACGGCGGCGGCAGCAAGACAACATGTGTTGTGGGGGACGAGCTTTCGGTCATCAGCACAACGACCGTAGGTCCGAGCAACATCACGCGCGTGGGGGAGGTTCGGGCGCGCGAAGCGCTGCATCGGGCGATTCGTGAAGGCTGCGCTGCCGCGAAAATAACGCCGCAGCATGTCCGGCGTGCTTGCGTCGGTGTCGCGGGGGCTGGCCGTGAGGAAATCGCAAGTGCGGTGCGCACCATCGTTTCGGAGGTGATTCCAGGTGACATCAACGTTGTGGGTGATATGGAGATCGCGCTGGAAGCGGCTTTTGGCAACGGCGCCGGCGTGATCGTTGTCGCCGGGACCGGTTCGATCGCCTACGGCCGCGATCCACAGGGACGAACCGCTCGTGCAGGGGGTTGGGGGTTCGCTATTTCCGATGAAGGCTCGGCGCACTGGATTGGCCGCACCGCGGTTACCAGTCTGTTGCGCGCGGTCGACAAAGGGATCGGTGAGAGGAAAGATGATGAAATCGCGAACTCGCAACGATCTGGGGATCTGCCCTCTGCGGAAGCTCTGCCGCTTTTTCGCAGCTTGAGAGCAGCGTGGAACCTGGACTCGCTAGACCAATTCGCACGAACTGCCAACTCCCACACCGACTTCGCGGTGCTGTTTCCCGCCATTCTAGCTTTGGCCGATGCCGGGGACGCCTTGGCCCAACGTGTGCTGACGCAAGCCGGCGGGGAACTTGCCCAACTGGCCGGGATGGTGATTCAACGGCTCTTCGGTGAAGTCAGGGCGAGCGCGTCCGCAGTGCCTCTTTCCATGGTCGGCGGCGTCTTTCAACATGCGCTCCTGGTACGGGAAGTCTTCAGCAATCAGATTCGCCAGCTCTATCCGAGCGTTGAGGTGAGCTCTAAGGTCGTTGAGCCGGTTGCGGGGGCACTGCAAATGGCGCGTCAGGACAGGCGTTGAGACTGCGTTGAGAGTTGTAGAAATTCCTGGTTCGGTGCGCGTCGACGCGAATCAGCGGCCGCCGCCGACTTCCAAAATCGCTCCGGTCGTGTAGGAAGCGGCAGGAGAGAGCAGCCAAAGCACTGCTTCGGCGACTTCGAGTGCGGTGCCCGGCCGTTGCATCGGGATGGTCGACGTGAGTCGCTCCAGTCGGTCGGGCGCGCCGTTGGCGGCGTGCAGTCCAGTCTCGATCAGCCCGGGAGCAACCGCGTTCACCCGAATTCCCTCGGTGGCAACCTCACGCGCCAGGCCGATCGTGAAGCTGTCAATCGCTCCCTTGGATGCAGCGTAGTGCACCCACTCTCCGGCAGAGCCGATTCGTGCGGCCCGTGAGGAAATGTTGACGATGGCACCGCCGTCGCCGCCGCGAAGAGTCGACATGCGGCGGACCGCCTCGCGCGCGCACAGAATCGCTCCCGTCACATTCACTGCCATGACGTGCGTGAGAGTGCTTGCGCTCACCGATTCCACTCGCGAGAACCCGCCCGTAATGGCGGCGTTATTGACCAAGCCCTTGATCGGACCGAGTTCGCATTCAGCGGTTTCGAATAGGCGGATGACATCTTCTTCACGAGCAACGTCGGCTTGAATCGCACAAGCGCGGCCGCCCGCGGAAATAATCCGGTAAGCAAGCGCCCCAGCTTCGGCCTCGCCGGTGGCAAAATTGACCGCTACGGAGAATCCGTGCTCACCTGCCAGCTCGGCGATCGCGGCACCGATCCCCCGACTGGCGCCGGTCACGATCAGGGTACTGTTGCTCGCCTGGACTTTCATGCAATCGAACCCTGCCTGGGACCAATGTAGCAAGAAACGCCTTCTCCTGTCCGTTTCAGGCCCCGCCCAGACGTTCGTAACCTGCTCTACCCAAGGCCCTTGCCCTAGAATCTCTCTCAGCCATGCGCGAACACATGCAGTCCGTTCTCAAGGAACTTAAGTTTGACGAGCCCTGGAAGCCGGTCTCGCATCCGGCGCTGGCTGCGTGGCTGGCCTTTTATGTAGCGTTCCTGGCCTACGCCTTCTCGGCGCACGGAGGGTTTCTCTTCATCGACACCGCCAACCTTGTGGTGCACGAAGGCGGCCACAACCTGTTCGGATGGTTCGGCCACACGCTCTGTCTCTGGGGAGGCACGCTTCTGCAGTGGCTGGTCCCGTTCCTGCTGGCGGCATATTTCTTCACGCACCGCCAGACCACGGGCTTCGTTTTCTGCCTGTTCTTCTTCTTCGAAAATTGGCTGTATACCGCGACCTACATGGCCGACGCGCGCGCCCAGGTGCTGCCTCTGGTTACGACCGGCGATCCTGATTTTGTGGAACATGACTTCTTCGCCATCTTCACGAGCCTGGGCGTGCTTGATCATGACACCCAAATCGCTGCCGTGGTGCGAGTGCTGGGCTGGTGCGGAATGATTGCAGTAGTCGCATGGCTTGCGGTTCGAGGCAGAACGAATCGGGAAGCCGTTTCCGAGTAAAATGGCTGCGCCATTGTGATTCCATGGCGGAGGCCGCATGAAATCATTTCTGCCAGTTCTTGTCGCGTTCCTGGTTGCTGCGATTGCGCTGTCCGTTGCCCGCCCCGCTGTGCCGGCATCGCCGAAAGCCACGGCCGAACTGTTGAAGCAACTAGAAGGCGACTTCATGAAGGCCGCCGCCGAGAAAGGCTCGCAGGGATATATGTCGTACTACGCCGACGATTCCGTCGAGGTACCGAACGGCGGGCCCATCATCCAAGGAAAAGTTAACATTGCCAAGGGCATGGGATTCCTCGATCAGAAGGACAACCATCTGACGTGGACGCCCGTTGGCGCTGACATATCCACCTCCGGCGATCTGGGCTACACCTACGGCAACTATGAGTTTCGTTCAAAAGACAAAGACGGTAAGCGGGTCGTCGATCACGGAAAGTACACGAGCATCTGGAAGAAGCAAGGGGACGGAAGCTGGAAAGTTGTTCTCGACATGGGCAACAGCAGCCCGGAGCCGGCGCGGTAGCGCTGTGGTTTTCACTCCGTTGGAGTCAGCTATTTTCGAAAGTGATTGCTGATCGTCTCCGCCTGCGTCCGAGTCACAACCGCGGAGAGCGCGGCCGCGTCCGCCTGCTTTACCGCCTGTAAACTGCCGAAGTGTTCGAGAAGACGTCGAGTCGTACTCTCGCCTACGCCGGGGATCTGCAGCAGTTCGGTGGAGCGGTCGCGCATCTGCCGGCGTTTGCGATGGAAGGTCACGGCGAAGCGGTGGGCTTCATCTCGAATGAGTTGAATCAAATGCAGCACCGGCGAATGATGATCGAGCGCGATCGGGTCTTTCTCCTGCCCGTAGACATAGAGAATCTCTTCGCGCTTGGCAATAGCAGCCAGCGGCTGGTTGATGATCTCGAGCGATTCCAGTGCCTCGGCTGCCGCGTGTAACTGGCCTAGGCCGCCGTCGATCAGCACGAGGCTGGGCAGGGGCTTTTCTTCCTGCTGAAGGCGTTTGTAGCGGCGGGTGACCACTTCACGCATGGAAGCGAAGTCGTCGACGCCTTCGACCGTGCGGATGATGAATTTGCGGTAATCGGACTTCTTCATCTTTCCGTCCTCCCAAACCACCATGGAGGCTACTGTCTCCGCGCCTTGAATGTGTGAGATGTCGAAACACTCGATGCGCTTGGGCAGTTCGGGCAGGCTGAGCGATTCTTGAAGCTCTTCCTGGATCGCCTTGGCGTTCGGCTTCAGTACGCGAAAGCGCTGATCGTAGGACTGTTTGGCATTGGTGCCGGCAAGGTCGATGAGCGAGCGTTTATCACCGCGTTGGGGAACCAGAATATGAACGAGTGTGGCGCGGGCGCCTCCGCCCGCGACTTGCTCGGAGAGTAAGTCCTGTAAAGCTTCACGATCTTCGAAATCGACCGGAACGTAGAGGTTCCGAGGCACATAGGGCTGGCCGATATAGAGTTGCTTCAAGAGGGCAGAGAAAAATTCGCCGGGATTGAAGCCCTTCGTAGCAGGAGAATCCGGCGAGCTTCCCTCGCCCGGACAGCCGAGGGCGGCTGTCCCCACATGTTCTATGGTTGCTCCCGCATGCTCGGTGGTGATTTCCGGCAGGTCTTCCCAGAAGAATTCACGGCGATCAACTACGCGGCCGCCGCGCATGTGAAACAGGTTTACCGCCAGCATGCCATTTTCATAGTGATAGCCGAAGACATCGGCATCGTCGCCCTCTGCTGCGGCGATGCGCTGGCGTTCCTGCAATTGCTCGACCGTCGAAATCAAATCTCGATAGCGGGCTGCTCGTTCATACTCCTGCGCCGAAGCGGCTTGCTCCATGCGCTCGCGCAAGGACCGGCTCAGATCAGTTGGGCGGCCTTCGAGAAACAGCCTTACGTCGCGGACGGCTTCCTGATATGCGTCAGCCGTGGTCAAGTCCTTCACGCACGGTCCCAGGCAGCGCTTGATGTAGTACTGCAGACAAGGACGCGGGTGAAAGCGCGTGAGGTCCACCTTGCACGAGGGAATCAGGAAATTACGATGGATGAGATCTACGATGCGGTAGGCCAGGTTGGCAGGGAAGTAGGGGCCGTAGTACGAGCTGCCGTCTTTGCGAAGGCGGCGGGTCACGTAAACCCGCGGCCAGCGCTCGCCCAGGGTGAGCTTCACGTAAGGGTAGGTCTTATCGTCGCGCAGCAGGATGTTGAAGCGCGGCTTGCGTTGCTTGATGAGATTGTTCTCGAGAGCCAGAGCCTCTTTGTTGTTGGCGACGACTATGTAATCGACATCGACGGCCTCACGCACCAGGGTGCCAGTCTTCGAGTCCTCCCAGCGGCCTTCATGGAAGTAGCTGGCCACGCGACTGCGCAGGTTCTTGGCCTTGCCCACGTAAATGACTTCGCCCTCGGCATTCTTGTAGAGATACACACCAGGCTCGGTGGGGATGGAACGGATTTTGGCGGGGAGGTCCATAGTTGGGCAGTTGTTTTTATTCTATTCGATGGAGAGATGCGCCTCTTTGGTAACGGCAATGACAGCAGGGCGCGCGCTAGCTGCCGACGCGTGGACGCGGGCTAAGGTCCAAACAGCGCCCATGCCGGAACGAAGCGAAGTGTGTTACAATTATGTCGCATGAGTCACACATTGACAATTCGCCTTACCGATGAACTTCTCATCTGGCTGAAGGAAACCTCGCGTCGCACGGGAGTGCCGATGGGCCGGCTGGTCCGCGAACAGATCGAAGTTGCCAAGTCCAATGGAGGAAAGCAACGATTCCTGCGGCATTTGGGAGCGATCAGCGGTGGACCTCCCGATCTTTCATCTCGCAAAGGGTATGCTCGTCCATGAAGGGCATTGCAGACACCGGCTTCATCGTGGCCGCTGGCAGCAGCAATGACAGGCATCACGCCTGGGCTGCCGGTCTGGCCAGAAATCTTACAGAGCCGCTGCTTACGTGTGAGTCGGTTCTCAGCGAGGCGGCCTTCCATCTGGGATCAACTTCCTATGTATTATCCCTGGTGGAAGACGAACTCTTGCAGGTGGCCTTTGATTTCTCCAAGAACCTTCCACAACTGCGGGAATTGGCGCGACGCTATGCGGATCGCAAGCCAGATGTGGCCGATCTGTGCCTCATCCGCATGAGCGAGCTTTATCCTCGCCACTCCGTGATCACGGTCGATGAGGGCGATTTTCGCGTTTACCGTAGGAACAAACGGGAGACAATCCCTCTGATTTGCCCTCCCCGATCGAAGTAGAGCTCGGGCCGAAGTCTGGCTTATACCGTATAAAATTTCCATTCCCCATGTGGGGTTTGCGTTACTTAAGGCCAATGCGGTTTTCGGCGTCCACATTACTATGGTCGCAAATGGTTGAAAACGTATATACTTATGGCTACTGTTTCCTGTACCAAGGACTGGCACGTCCCGTGCAAAAGTAGGGGTGGGACTTGTAAGCATTGAACGATATCCCAGGGCCCGGCAAGACAGCAGAATTTCGCGCGCGGGAGAACCCGATCGCGCTGAGACAAGAAATCTAAGGAGCCTCTTTCAATATGACCCGCACTTCGTTAGCGATTCTCCTGGCAGTCAGCATGGCGGCGACGGTCGGCTGCACCAGCAAGAACTACGTGAAGCAACAGACCACGCCGCTGATCAACAAGACCAACGAACTGGATGACATGACGGCGAAGAACAGCAAGGACATCAAGGACGTCGATGCCCGGGCACAGGCCGGCATCCAGGCCGTGAATGCCAAGACGGCAGATGTGGAACAGAAAGCGCAGGCGGCCGGGCAGTCCGCGGCCTCAGCGCAGCAAATGGCCGACGCAGCCAACAGCCGCGTGGGCGTGCTGACCAACACGGTCGCCAACCTGGACAACTATCGCCCGGTGGCCGAGACGTCAGTAAAGTTTGGCTTCAACAAAGACAATCTGACGCCGAAGGCTATGGAAGCTCTGGACCAGTTGGCCGGGACGATTGCCAGCACCAAGGGCTACATTATCGCCTTGGAAGGCAGCACCGACTCCGTGGGTTCGGCCGATTACAACTATGATTTGAGCCAGCGCCGCGCGAATTCGGTGATCCAGTATCTGGCGTCGAAGTATAACGTGCCGGCCCACAAGATTTACGTGATCGGGCTGGGCAAGGACAAGCCGGTGGAGACGAACAAGACCAGAGAAGGCCGTGCCGACAACCGCCGCGTGGATGTCCGCCTGATGACCAACACGGTGGGCGACACGACTCAGCCAACCGCGACGCCAGCGACGACCGGGCAGAACAATCCGTCGTCGATGTAGTTGGGATGAATAATTTCCCCTCCACCCGGAGGACTTCGACAAACCGGCCGCTCAAGGCCTCCCCCCTGAGTGGCCGGTTTTTTCTTGGCGACCGGCTGTAGTTACTAGCCGGCTGGGGAGGGCGCAGTTTCCAAACAGACTAGGTACGACTGTAAAATAGGCGGCATGCAACGTTGGCTGTGGTTGGTTTCGCTGCTGGGATTGAGCGGCGTGGTATGGGCGCAAGGCACGGCGCCGGCCTCGCCATCGCCATCTTCCTCTGAAAACCGGGATTCTTCTGCAGCCTCGGATCAAGGCGCTTCTTCTCCTGCGAATTCTCCCGCCAATTCCGCGCCCGCGAGTCGGGATTCCGCGAAGCAGGCGAGCGCACCCACTATGGTGGTGCCGCGCTCGGATCGCGTGCAGGCTGACGATCTGGCTCAGGGCATTGGAGAAAGCTCCAGCAAAAATAGAGAGACGCAGATTGATTTGAGTCCGCCCGTGGACGATGCCAAGGCCCACCCGCAGAGTTCGGCGGCCCTGGTGGACGCGGAAGCTGCAGCGTTGGGCACCGGCGGGATCACGGAAGTCCATACCTGGGATCCGCACAAGGCCGCGAAAAGCGTCGAGGTGGGCGACTTCTATTTCAAGCGGAAAAACTACCGTGCTGCCGAGGACCGCTACCGGGAGGCGTTACGTTACAAAGACAACGATGCGGTCGCGACGATCCGGTTGGCGGTGTGTCTGGAAAAACTGGGAATATTCGACGATGCCCGCGCCGAGTACGAGAGCTATTTGAAGATTCTGCCGCACGGCCCGGAGTCCTCGGAAGCGCAGAAGGCGATTGAGCGGCTGAAAGGGCAAACGACGGGGACGCAACCGCCGCGGTAGCCGCGGCCGGCGAGATCATCAAAACCAAGATCATCGACCGGGATCGTCGACCGAGATCATCGACCAGAAGATCATCCGTCGGAACGCACCGCACGGAGCCGGGATGGGGACTTTGCTTTCGAATGATTGCCCCGCCTGGCGGGAGCGGACTTCGCACGGGCATCCGCCTCATCGTTGCTGACCTTGCTGTGAGCGGCTTCTCCCAGAATCAGGCTCGCGGGCCACTTCGGGCCGGAATATGTCTTGCCCTTCGAGCGGGCGGCCTGGGCAATGATGGCTTCGACAGCGTCCAGACAGGCGTGGATCATTTGGGTGCGCAGTGGACCGGCGACCCCTCCCCGGATCATCAGCATCGCGGTGCCGTGCATCAGGGACCACACCGAGAGCATGAGCCGAGTGTGTTTGCGGGGAGTTCCTCCCAGGCGGTGTGCCAGACGCAGGCGCATGAGGTTGAAGGAAGGCCAGGGTTCGTGCAGGGAAGGAGGCTGCGCGAATCCGTCGAAGAGCACTTCGTACGCGTGGGTATGCTCGAGGGCATACTCGAGATAGCGTTGGCAAGCTTGCGCCAGAGATCGGGTGCGGCTGAGGGTGGCGAAGAGTTCGACGCGGGTCTGGATGCGCAGGGCGCGGAGAATATCGTCGCGGTCGTGGTAACGCTCGTAAAGGGTTGGGGTAGTGGTGCCGGCTGCCTTGGCGACGCCGCGCATGGTGAGGGCTTTTTCGCCGCCCCGGGACCACAGTCGGCAGGCGGCGTCAAGGATGCGCTGTTCGAGTTGCGGATCAGCTTGTCTGGGCAACTGCCCGCCTCCGTACCGCCAGAATCACCGCACTGGCCCGGCTGCTTTGACTGCGTTTAACTAACATCGTACAATCCAGTTACACTAACAACAGCGTTAATCCGCAGGGCGCGTCCTGCCGGAGCCACCAGGGTTATTGGTTAACAGCCCTCCCCAAATCAAAAGTGGCTCCGGCAGGCGCACGCCGAGACACCATCCCCAATTTGAGAATCTGGACTTTTTTGTCCTTGCGACCATCCCTGGAACGAGCGGCCAAGCCTACTTCTCCACGCGGATGAACTCGCCGGTCGAGGCGTTGATGGCCACCGTCAGCTTGGCGGTTTCCCGAGAAGCGCCGTAAATGACGTGCCAGACCAGTTCGTTGGTGTTGTGGTTCCAGTCGCAAACGTAGATCACGGGAGTGGTGGGATCTTTTTCCAGGATTTTGTCACCACCGTGTTTTTGTGCTTCGGCGAAGGCCTGATCGGAGTCTACTTTGAGAAATGCGGCCTCGAAGATCTGAGTGGAGGCGTTGCTGGGAGTATAGGTGTCTTCAGTGCCTGGCGAGACGCCGCGTGAGGCAGCGTCCGGGGCGTTACTGCCGGACCAGATGAAGGGCTTCACGCTGCGTCGAGTGGCGGAGGCGAAACTGGCGCTCCAGATCGCCGACTTGCCATCCTGGCCATTTCCGTCGGTCGAGGCGGTAGAGGCGATGCGGAAGGGCTTTACATCCGCCGCGTAGTTGCGAGCGGTGATAAAAACCTTCTGAAAGGCTGCGCGTCCGGTAATCAGCTCGGGAGGCTTGGGTTCCGGCTTGGCCTGAGGCTGAGTTGCGGTGTTCGAATCGCAGCCCGCAAGCAGTGCGACAATCGAGAAGAGCGCGGCGACGACAGCGATCTTTGATGGCACGAAGTCCCGCATTTTCATGGCGACCTTCCTGTTATAAATGGATGTTTTGATGGTCGCGCAACATTCTACCTGAAGCGCGCGGAAACGCGAGAGTACTGCAATGGATTCCCGTCTGGAAACATTGAGGCAAGCCGTGGAGTCGGCGGTAGAGGGCATGTCGAGCGAGCAATTGGGCTGGCATCCGGAAGGCAAGTGGTGCGCGGCAGAGGTGTTGGAACATCTGTATCTCACCTACACCGGAACGATCAAGGGATTCGAGAAGGTGATGCAGGCCGGGAAGCCGCTGGCGACGCGAGCCTCGGTGGCGCAGCGCTTGCGGACTTTGGTGGTCGTCGGATTCGGATACTTGCCGGCCGGGCGCAAAGCACCTGCGCCGACGCAGCCTAGGGGATTATCGGCAGAACAGGTGCGAAACGAGATGGGGGCAAAGATTGTGGCGATGGATGCGATCATCGCGCGCTGTGAAGCTCGTTTTGGGCGCGGTATCCAGTTGCTCGACCACCCGATTCTGGGTCCACTGACCGCCACGCAGTGGAGAAAGTTTCACCTGGTGCACGGCCGCCATCATCAGAAACAGCTACTCCGGCTCCGCGAAGACACCAGGCGACTCCGCTGAACAGATGCGGGGCATCGATTCAATCATCCCACTACTTGAGATCTACTCAATCATGGAGGATGGAACGCCGGCCTTGCGGGCTTCTTCCTGCATGTCTCCGAGTTTCTGCTTGGCGTCTTCGACGGCCTTCTGTTTGTCGGCGATCTTCTGCTTGTAGTCGGCGTCCTCCTTGTCCCACGCGGCCGCGTTGCGCATGCGGTTGCCCACGTCGGCATACATAGCGGCGGCGCGAAGCTGGTATTCGCGCTGCAGCACGTCTAGTTCACGACTGGCCAGGTCAATCTGACTCTTCTGTGCGGTTATCTTGTCCTGCCAGACTTTGCCGGCAGCTTCTTTCTTGGCCTGATCGTCGTCGGCCTTGGCCCCGGCAGCGCTCTTGTCGTCGACGGGAGGGGCGGAGCCGGCATTTGCAACCGCCTGCTCGCCGATGACGGAGAGCTTGTCGTCCATGGGAAGATTGTCGTTGTCAAAGACCTTGGGCTTCGCTTTGGGAGCGCCCGGGTCCTTGCGGATCTTGCGAGCGTAATCGCCGAGCGACGATTGATCCGGTGCAGGCGAGGTTGCCGGCGTTGTGGTCTGTGCTGCCAACGGAGAAGCCAGCAGGACCGTGGATAGCGCGATGACAAAACCGAATCCGATGTGTGCGATATGCTTCATAGGTTCATCCTCTACTTGTTATTCAGGTTACGGCTCGATCCTTAAACACCGATCTTCAAGCATCGATCTTCAAGCATTGATCTGAAATGTCTTAGCCTGCCGCGCTGGCGCGGGTCGCCGTGCCTTCAGGTGCGTGTTTCTCCGACAGGAATCCTCCGATGTGGCGGCTGAGGCGAGCGGCCTCGCTGGCGATGTCAGCGGCCAACTGCGGAGCCAACTCAGGATCCCGGTTCCGCGCCAACTGCTGGGCGTATCCGGCAATGGTGGTCAGCGAGGTCCGCAGATCCAACGCCATTTCGGCGGAAATCTCGCCATGCAACTGTTGCTGGTGGCGAATCCGTTCAAATTCGCTGCGGTCGCTGATCAGGCAAGCGGCTCCGAGCAGGCTGCCATCGACTGCCGGCACGGGCGAAACCGTGACCGCGAGGCGAAGCTTCTTGCCGGCCGGAGTGGCGTAGTCGGCCTCAAGTTGCCGGCACTTGCTACCCTCGCGCAGCACAGCATGGACTTCGTCGGTGAGCCGACCGGACGCGTCTCCCACCCCAGCGGCGTAGGCTGCGGAAGAGTTTTGCGAGCAGACTGCGGCATCGCGAAAGATATCTTCGGCGCTCATGCCCGAGGGGGAATGGAATCCGAGAATCTCCTTGGCGGCGGGATTGGTCTGCTTCACCAGTCCATTCACACCAAACACCAGCACCCCGGAGGAAAGATTGGAGAGCACGGCCTGACTGAAATTTTCTGTAGTGCGGGCCCGGCGTTGTTCGGCCAGTGTCTGCAGCTGTAACTCGTGCTTCTGCTGCTTGAGTTGCTGGATGACCGTGTTGTAGAGATGGAAGGGCAGAGCTTCCAGGGTGGGCGGGGCGGTGGAGCCGAGATCGGCCTCGGCAGCAATGTTCCGGCGCAAGCTGCGAATCAGCCAGATGGCAAACACGAATGCGCCGATGGCCGCGACCAGCAGCAGGACGGCGCGCAGAACCAGCGGATTAGTCAGCGCCATTACCACCAGAGCCTCCCATACCAACTTAGGAACTGGTTGCCCACGAACAACGCGAGCAGAGCCATGCTGCCCAGGAAGACACCAAAGGGCATTTGATAATGGCGGTAAACCATCTGAGCCGACTGCCATCCCCGGCGGCGCGCTGCTTGCAGGCTGGCGAGCCGGCGGGTAAAGCGATGGGTGCGCTTAATCCACACCACGAGCACGGTTGTCAGGCCGAATAGCGAACCCACGAGCGACGCGGAAAATATCGTGAAAATGGTGAGCTTCATGCCCAGAAATGCGCCCACCATCGCCATCAGTTTCACGTCTCCGAAGCCCATACCTTCGGCTCCGCGCCAGCGCAAGTAGACCGCTCCCGCGCCATAAATGAACGAAGCACCCAAGGCCGCGCCCAGCAGGGAATCGAACAGCGAAAACAGGCGAGCGGCAAGGTCCGCACTGAAGGGCAGGTTCAATATCGCCGGCAGAAACTGCGAAGCCATATCATGCACTGGAACCAGCATACTGAACAGCAGACCCAGACCCAGGCCGGGGAGCGTCAGCTTGTCCGGCAGCAGTTTGGTCTCGGCGTCGGTGAAGATAAGTCCGAGCAGGAGAAAGCCGAAGACGCAGTATTTCAACGTGGCCAGGGTGAGTCCGGAATAGACGTAGCAGCCGAGGAAGAGAGCGCCGGTAAGCAGCTCGACGAAGAGGTAGCGCGGCGAAATTCCGGCTTTGCAGTGGCGGCAGCGGCCACGCAGAAACAGCCAACTGATGACGGGCAGGTTGTCATAGAAGGCGATGGGCCGCTTACAGCGGGGGCACGCGGAACGCGGAGCCACCACCGACAAACCCAAGGGCAGGCGATAGATACACACATTCAGAAAGCTGCCAAAGGCCAGCCCGAAGAGGAAAATCGCCGATGCGAAAAACAGGTCCAATGAGCCTCGAGGTGTCGTTCTTGAAGGCGCGATCGCGCTTCCGCGCGCGCATCCTCCGAAGAACGCAGGTAGTACTGATTCTTGAGTGGATTATAAGGGGACGAGGGTAGGCAGTACTAAGGTACTGAAGTCACTGTCCAACCGGACAATAGGCGGCAACCCGATCAGAATCAAGCTGATCAGAACTAAAAACAGGCTGCGACAGCCCGCGAAAGACCTTCCTCTCAGGGCAAGGCAAAACGCAATAATTTTCCTTCGAGCGCGATGGCGGAAGGCTCAGGAGCGGGGAGCCGTCCGTGCCAGGAGGTCCAGGTGCGCGGGATGAGGCGGGTTTCCGGTTCAGGGACTTCGAGCCAACGTTCCCCGGTCTGCTCCCGCACGAAGACGGAAAACGCGGGCGCCGCGGCAATGCCGCTGACGGCCAGCTGGCCGGAGAGCGTACTCCATTCCAACAGACTCGCCTGCAGACATTCGGTGATGGCTTCTCCTGGCTGGAGACAGAAAATCCAGTCGTGGCGTGCCAGGTGGAGATAGTGATTCGCTGGAGCGTGATGGCTTGCGGTCACGATGCGCGCTCCATACTCACGGGCGACGCGCCGCGTGGCGTCGGTGGAGTCGTGGTCCACAACCAGGATTTCACCACAGGGGAGCAGCATTTCGAGCGTCCGCCCCAGGCGTAAGCCATCATTCCTCGTGTGCAGCAACGCCGTGATCGGAGGCATGGTTGAAGAATCCCGTGCTTCCAAAGTGTACGACGAAGCGAATCCTGGCGGTTGAATTCAGCGATAGATTCAAGATGCGGACACCCGCGCCTGGCGCACGGAATCCTGTTCTGCTCGTCACTCGGTCGTTGGGTTTCCTCCCGATGCCGATGGACGTCTGGTCGGAGTTGACGCACGCCCAAACAGGAGGCCGGTTTCGACCTCAACCGGCTGCCCGTCCCGCAGGTAGCGTTTAAACTTCCACTGCCCCAGGGCGTCCGTGATAGCTTTTGCCTGATCGGGAAATGCGCTGAGAAAGTGAATGTGTTTCACCTTGCCTTCTTTATCGATAATGATTCGCACCGGAACCGGATTGAAGCGGTGCTCGGTAAAGACCGGGTCCACCCGCGCAATCACGTTTTCGTCGCTGGCGTAATCCTTGACGCAAATCGGGACCGCGTTTCCGCCCGTCCCCGCCGTGGGGCCTGCTTCCGCAGGCAACTTCATCTTGTCCAGATCCAGCATCAGGTTCTCCAGCAGTTTCGTATCCCGGCTGGTTAGCACCAGTTCCACTGAGTGGCAACGGATTTCGGTGGCGAGAAGATACCAATGCAACTGTGCGACCGGAGACCAATAGGCGAAGAAGGTAAAGGGGCGCCCGGCAATCTTGGTCGGCGTGGGCGGCATTTCTACCTGGTAGTCGGCTTGCAAATGGTCTTTGGAATAATTGATGAGCTCGAGCGCGTTGGCCGCAGGCAGCGGGTTGAAGAACATGTCCTGGGCTGTGACCAGGATCGTTCCTCGAGCCGGGCCTTTGAATGTGTCGCTCGGCCTGAGTTGCAAGAGCACGTAGCGGCCGCTATCCGACGGCGGAGGACCTTTGTATTTCTCTTCCCAATCCCGAGGCAGAGCATAGCTCAGTCCAAAATACTGGTCGTTGAAAACATTGTTGGTGACATCCCCGCCCTCGGGCAGAGGAGTGACGGAATCACTCGCGCTCGACCATGCTCCCTTTACCAGGATGACTCCGGTCGGCACCTTTGTCATGGGCTGTGCGTTATCGGAAAAGTCGCCGCCGTTCCTGGGGGCGTTTTGTGTTTTGGCGTTCTGGCCCCACGCCAACAAGGACACCGACACCGTGAGAGCAGCCAAGCAACGCAATAATCCCGAGTGCATAACTCTCCTTCGAATCCAGGCAACATTCAGGCTGTGTAGCGGCGAAGTCGCGAATCGTTCTTCCAGCTGGTGTGTAACTTGGAAGATGCTGGCGAGATACTTTCGTATCTCGCCAGCCGCCGTAAAGCAATTACAGAGAGCGCAGGAAATCCAATATTTCCTGCTGTTGTGTGGTGGAGAGGTCGAAGAACTGTTCCTCCACGACGGTGGCTTCGCTGCCATGGCTGGCGTGGTCCTGGATCGCGGTGATCAGGTTGGTGGTGCGGCCATCGTGCAGCAGGAAGATGCGCTGTCCCAGGCCCCACAGAGGAGCGGTGCGGAACTGGTCGCCGCCTGCGCCGCCCTGCGAGACGTTGTCCGCCAGGCCAGTACCCATGTGATGGATCTCTATATCAGAGTAGGCATTGACCGCGGTCTTACTCAGCGATGTGGTGACATTTGACGCTTGCGTCGACCCCGGCGACGGATTGTGGCAGACCGAACAGCCCGTCGAGACGAACAACGAACTGCCGGTCGAGATCGTACTGGAGCTGACACTCGAGCCGTTCAGCACGACGCCGCCGGGGGGCGGCGGAGCCAGGAGCCGCATGAAGTTCGCAAATGCGGAGACGTCATCGAGAATCGCCGCGCCCGAAGATCCTGGGTTGGACGCGTCTTCCGGGTAACCGCTTCCAGATAGATTCAGGCAGGTCGACACCAGCCCGGTAGAGCCAGTACCACCGCTTCCGTCTTCCCCTGGCAGCGGGCGATCCTGAGGAAAGAGCAAGTTGCTTATGCCCATCTCCACGTTGTAAGCCTCACCGGCAAAGATGTGCAGCGACTTGTTCTGCGCCTTCCAACCGAAGCGGCTGATGGTGCCATCGTTGCCGTTATGATTGAAGGCACCCGAAATGCCCAGGTTGTTGTTGTTATTGACCACCTGGTTGTTCAAAAGAGTTGAGTCGTCCAGGTTCTCGATCAGTCCGGTGCCAAAGGTCGGAGTGGGAATCCGGAAGATGACGTTGTTCTCCGCCACAGCGGTGGCGAAGCTGGGCTGCGGCAGCGCGGTGCTGCTGGTGCAGGTGCCGGCATCGGAGCGGCCGGTAACGGTGAACAGATCCTCCACACCCCCATTGGGAGAGTTGGTATTCACCGAGCCATTGGCGTTAAAGAAGAAGGGGAACCGGGCTTCGCGCGTCGGTCCCGTGGCCGTGATGAAAGACGGCATGGTATTGCCCGGCGCGACCCCGTTGCTGGTGAACAGGAATTGAGGGTTGGTGGCGACGCCCGTCCCGCCAATCGCCGGTTGGGCATGGCAGGAACTGCACTGATTGGAGTTAAACCGCGGTCCCAGGCCGTTGTTGGCGCCACCGGAAACGACCTCTACCTCCTGAAAGCGAGTTTGACCGTCCGTAAAAAAAGACAAGATCCCAGAGGGGCTGTTCGATAGCACCGAAGAAAGCGCTGTGCCGGTGCCGCGGTTGCCACTCTGTACTCCAGGGTCGGTTTGAGCAAATGCCATTCCAGCGAGGAACAGCGCCATCGAAGCTAAAGCTGATGCGAGTCTAGCTGTTTTGATCACAACTCCTCCTTGTGACGGGTCTTCTGCTGCTTGAGATGGGTCTCGACTGCGAGACCCTGGTTGGGACGGCCGGGAACAGAAATCCCGGGGGAAGGACGTGGAGGGAATGGGATGTGATCTTCCCCGCCAAGAGACGAGGAAGTCGTTGAGCGGAGCATAAGCTCCTCCCTGTGGATTTGGATTACGGGCCAGGGACCGCAATGGCGCGGCAATGCACTAACGAGTCCGGACATGTAGGCGCAGGGATGTCCGAAATCAGTGCGCGCACGGTAGCACAGAAGAGCCGTCGACTCAACCAGAAAAACGTTGGACGTTACGGACTTAGAACAGACGCGGCGAGACGAAACATCGGATCACTAGATTTTTCTTACGGATACGTCGTGGTTTCCAGAGACTTCGTGAGGCCGTGCGCGGACCCGGAGATGTACTAGTGTGTTCGGAAAACCGGAATGCCGTGAGAAATGGCTGGGTCGGGAGCAGAAAAGGGGACTGGGAAAACGAGGCGTAAGATGCTGGAAAGCGGGTCGCTTCCGAGATGCTCTAGTGGATGAATTTGTAGTCGACGATCGAGGCGGCCAACAGGCCGTTGCCGACTTCCATCTCTTCATTTTCCTTGGCTTCTTTACCCTGCTTGTTTCTGGAGCGCATGACGCGACCCTGGCAGAGCACATTGCGATTCTTCTGGCCGGAGATTTCCTCCGGCATCTCGAACACCATTTCGATCAGAGCATTCACGGGCAACTGCTGCGGTCCGCGAAACAGCAGTCCGCTCTGGCTGAGGTTGTCGATTGTGCCCTCATGCCACGTGCTGGTGCTGTTCACGCGATAGCGAAGGGCCACGTCCAGCTTCAGGCGGCGAGCGCGCGGCGTCCAGGAAGGCCGCTTCTCCCGCGCATGACTCCGGCGGATGACCGTATCGGGCTTGGCATGCTCCACGCGCTGGGTGCGGCGCATGGTGGTCCAGTCATACTGGTACTCGGCCGCGCACAACAAACAAACCTGGTAGTAGTCTCCATCAGCGCCGCGACGCGGCCAGGAGAACTCGTGGGAGCAGCGCCCGAGCATAAGAACATCCATGATGTTTTGCGGCATGATGGTTACTTCCGGGGCAGTCGCGCCTCGGACGCAGAGCTATCATCGCGCGATGAATGATGTTTGGGTAGGTTACTTTTGTGTCGGTCACGAGGTGCACCTGACGACAAACCAAGTCGATGCAGGTACTTACGCTGTGGAAAGTTTTTCTGTAGTCCGGAAAACGAGGTTACCGGAAACCAGTGCGCGCCCGGGCAAAGTGTATGATCGCGGCATGGAACATGCCCCCGCGCGCGACGTTACCGCCTTCATCCTCGCGGGTGGCAAGAGCACGCGCATGGGCGTGGACAAGGCTTTTCTAGACTACGATGGCTGCACCCTGGTGGCGCGGGCGCTCGATTTGGCTCGGTCGGTCACCGCAGAGGTGCGCATTGTGGGAAGTCAGGAGAAATTTGCGGCGTTAGCTCCGGTGGTGGAAGATATATTCCGCGACCGCGGACCGTTGGGCGGAATTCATGCCGCGTTGCAGGCTTCGCTGACCGATCTCAACGTGATGCTCGCCGTGGACACGCCCTTTGTCTCGCCGGCGTTCATGCAGTATTTAATCAGTGAGGCGCGGAGCGCGCCCCAGGCCACCGTGATCGTTCCACGCATCGACCGGGGCTGGCAGCCACTTTGCGCCATTTACCGCCGGGAATTTGCGGAAGCGGCTGAGACCGCCTTGCAGGCCGGACGAAATAGGATCGACCGATTGTTCGATGTAGTCCAGACCCGAGTGATCGAGGAAAAACATTTGGAAAACGCCGGGTTCTCGCTCGCCATCTTTCGCAACCTGAACACGCCCGAGGAATTGCAGGAAAAACGGAGCAACTATCACTGATCACTGGCCACTGGCCACTGATTTATGGAGCCCAGCGATGCCCGACGCCGTCCCGCAACCCTATATTGAGTTCCGTGAAGTTTCGAAAGCTTTCGGCGAGAACGTCGTACTCGATCGCGTCCGTTTCAACGTCATGACCGGCGAAACCGTGTGCATCCTGGGACGCAGCGGTGTGGGCAAATCGGTTTCGCTCCAACTTCTGATGGGGTTTCTCAAGCCGGACTCCGGGCGGGTGATCGTTGCCGGCGAAGACATCACTGACTTTTCTGAAGAGCAACTGGAAGCAGTCCGAAAGAAAGTCACCATGGTCTTCCAGAATGGAGCGCTCTTCGATTCTCTTACGGTCGGCGAGAATGTGGCGTTTCCCTTGCGCGAAACCGGGGACTTGTCGGAAGAACAGATCTACCAGATTGTCGACGGCCTATTGCGGATGGTGGGCGTGCAGGAGATGCGCGACCTGCTGCCCTCGGATCTCTCGACCGGCATGAAACGCTCGGTAGCCATCGCCCGCGCGCTGGCAGCGCGGCCGGAATGTGTTCTCTACGACGAGCCTACAACCATGGTGGATCCGTTGATGGCGCAACTGCTGGGCGACCTTATCAAGCGTCTCAAGCTTCAACTGAACCTGACCAGCATCGTCGTCACCCACGACATGCGCCTCGCCCAGAAGCTGGCGGACCGGGTCGTCTTTCTCTACGAAGGCAAGGCGATCTTCTTTGGAACCTATGCGGACATGGAAAAGTCCACCGAGCCTATCGTGCAGGAGTTTCTGGAACTGGACGAACTGAAGCTGGAAGTCTAGACAGTGGTTAGTGTCCGGTGTTCGGTTGTCAGTACACGGGTTCACGTCCGACTCATCGGACTAATCTGCCTTTCGTAGCCGCTGCATGTCACGACTGGAAGCCGCGGATATTTGGCGAATCGTGAGTCAGTGAAAGAAAGCTGGCACTGCAGGAATGTCGAGGCGCGATCGGATGCGATCAGCCGGGCGTGGGCGCAATCGCGGCAAAGGCCAAGGTTGCTCACGGGGACGGGTTGAGAACTGGGTAGTGTCACGCAGTCGAGTCCTGACGAGTCGCCGTCGAATCACAGGCCATTAAGCACTGATCACTGGTCACTAGCCACTGCCTTCAAAACCCTTGCCGCACCAACTCTTCCACGGTCAGTGAACTCTGTGCCGGCTCGCTGGCTATCATTTTCTCTACATACTTCGCAATCAGATCAGCTTCAAGGTTCACCGGATCGCCCGGCTTAAGCGAATTGAGGTTCGTCATCTCCACCGTATGCGGGATGATGGCGACCGTACAAGTGCTGCCTTCGATTTCCGCCACCGTAAGACTGATGCCTTCGATGCAGACGGAGCCCTTGTAAACCGTGTACTTCTCCACCTGACGTGGCAGCTCGACGCGCAGCCACCAGTTTTCCGAGTCCGCGATGCGCTCCAGGGCGATGAGCCTTCCCACGCCATCCACGTGGCCTTGCACGATATGTCCGCCGAAGCGGCCATCGGCTTTCATGGGCAACTCCAGGTTGACCAGGGCACCCTCGTGCACGCGGGAGAATGAAGTGCGTTCCCAGGTCTCCGGGGCAAGGTCGGCGCAGAACGAACCTGGCTTGATGTCGAGCGCGGTCAAGCAGACTCCACTGACCGCGATGCTGTCCCCGGTCTTCAGTTCTTTGGGCGACTTCTCGGCGGTAATAGTGACACGGCGATTCTCGCTGCGTTGTTCGATGCGGGCGATACGCCCCACTTCTTCCACGATGCCGGTAAACATGGTGACCTCGATGGGCGACCAGACATCATAAACCACCGCGGCACTCCTCGAGCTGGGGTGGCCTGTGGCACAAAGCGACGCAGCGCGCGAATTCTGCAGGCAGGATCGCAATCTACGCCGGCATGCCGGCCCCGAGCGAATTCAGAGCGACCAGCATCGATTGCAAGAAGGATCATCCCTCGTACGGATCGCGCAGGTACCCTTCCACCGCGAAGTCTTCTCCGAAACGATGCAGGTGAAGATGTTTTACCTGCGGGGCTTCGTTCATCTGGCGAAAACCCGCGCCGGCAGCGAATGGAACCGATCCAGCGCCTGCCAGAATCTTCGGTGCATAATACAGAAACACTTTGTCGACCACTCCCGAGGCAAGCGCGTTCCCGTTCACCGCTGCTCCGCCTTCGATCATCACACTCGTGATTTCGAGTTGTCCCAGACGGCGCAGAACAGCATGAATATCTGGACGTCCGTCCGGCCCCGCGGATGAAACTTGCTCGATTCGAATGCCGCGGGCTTCCAGTTCGTCCTTCTTCTTCTCCTCGCCGGAAGAACAGAAAACCAGAACATCATTCTTGCAGGAGCCCGCATCGGCGGCACTCTGCACCAGGCGCGACTCCAACGGCAGGCGCAGGCGCGAATCCAGGACCACACGCAGCAGCGGGCGCCGCCGCGGATTGCCGCTGCGATCGCTGAGCAACGGATCGTCCGCCAGGATGGTTCCCACACCTACGAGGATGGCATCGCTCTGGTGACGCTGTTGCTGCACGTGAGCACGCGAACCTTCGCCGGTGATCCATCCTCCCGCGGGAGTTCCTGCTTCGCGGCTCGACACCGACTCTGGCGGCGGAGCGATCTTGCCGTCAAGCGTCATCGCAGCCTTCAGTGTCACCAGCGGAACGCCGCGGCGAACATGGCGGGCGAAGGCCTCATTCAGGCGGCGAGCCTCCGCTTCGAGGCTTCCGACTTCCACGTGAATGCCGCCCGCGCGGAGTTGCTCAAAGCCTCGCCCGCTCACCTGGGGATTGGGATCGGGCATGGATGCCACCACGCGATGAATCCCGGCGGCGATCAGAGCGTCGGTGCACGGAGGAGTGCGGCCCTGGTGCGAATGTGGTTCGAGATTGATGTAGAGCGTGCCCCCACGCGCCTTGTCACCGGCATGCTCGAGGGCGCGTACTTCGGCGTGCTTCAATCCATCGTAGGTGTAAACCCCGGTGCCCACGATGCTGCCCTCCGGATTGACAATGACCGCGCCGACATAAGGATTGGGCGAGGCTAGCCCAATGCCCTGGCGCGCCAGGTCAAGCGCGCGATACAGAAACTGCTCATCCGTGGAATGGTCGGGCATGCGATCTAACTCTCGACGTCAGAGACCGTCTTCAACTCCGCTCAGGGCAGGCTCGCACGCGGAGAAAAGCCATCAATCACAGCGCGTGCCTATTGTCCGCGAGGCGGAAACGCACGATAGGAATCTTCCTCAGGTTCAGCGACAGCCGCCGCGCCACTGCGCCCTTTGGGGCCACGCCGCACCGGCGCCATCCGGTCAGCGTACGGATCACCCGGCGACAGCGGCGGTTTGTCACCCAGCAACCGCCGCACGAAATCCAATAGGGCCTTCAAACGCGACCGTCCTCTCCGGGCATCCGGCATACGCGCTCCTATTCGAACAGCGAATCCACAAACTCTTTGGGATCAAACGGCAGCAGATCGCCCACTTTCTCGCCTACCCCAACAAATCGTACAGGCAGCCTCAACTCGCGCGAAATGGCGACCACGACGCCACCCTTCGCGGTGCCGTCAAGTTTGGTGAGCACGATGCCGGTAACGCCAGCGGACTCGGTGAACATCCGCGCCTGCTGCAATCCGTTTTGGCCAGTGGTCGCGTCCATCACCAGCAGCGTCTCATGCGGCGCTCCAGGAATGATACGCTGGGCCGTGCGCCGCATCTTCTCCAGTTCAGACATGAGGCTCGCCTTGGTATGCAGACGTCCGGCGGTATCGACGATCACGTAGTCCGTTTTCCGCGCGGTTGCAGCCTGCAACGCGTCAAACAGCACAGCCGCGGGATCGCCGCCGGGCTTGGTCTTGATCACTTCCGTGCCTGTGCGCTCGCCCCAGATCTCCAGTTGATCAATCGCTGCTGCGCGAAACGTATCCGCCGCGCATAGCAGCACACTCTTGCCCTCCGATCGAAATACCTGGGACAACTTGCCAATGGTGGTGGTCTTGCCTGTACCGTTCACCCCGACAACCAGAATCACTTCCGGAGTGCCGTCTACTCTTTGCACCGGCGGGGTACTCGCTGCATTCAGGATTGCCAGAAGCTCTTCTTTCAGCAACCGCTTCAGTTCCTGCACATCCTTGATCTGTTTGCGGTCTGCCTTGTCGCGGAGCTTCCCCAGGACTTCCTGCGTGGTCGCAGTGCCCAGGTCGGCTCCGATCAGCGTTGCCTCCAGATCGTCGAGCGTGTGGCGGTCGATTTCCTTTCCGAAGGCAACCACCTCTTCAATGCGCTCGGCAAGGTTCTCACGCGTACGCGTGACGGCCTGCTTCATGCGCTCGAAAAGTCCGTTTTTCTTTTCTTCAGTGCTGCCGAACAAAGTCTGAATCATGAGGAATCTCAAAACTTGATTATAGCGGTCAGACGTAGTCAGACCGCAGCGGGCGGGCAGAGGACGGGCCAAAGATGGCTAGACGCGGGTTCTTTCGAGGGTAGTGGTTTCCTCAACGGGCAGGGCCGGGGCGGGCGCAGGGGGCGGGACGTTAGCGGCAGCATCTACGGCCACGGGCCTCTTGATCGAGAAGCGCTGGATGCGAATCTCGCCGCGTCCGTAAACCGCTAATAGAGCCGCCACGGGCTCGGGATCAAGCCGCTTGCCGGAAAGATTCTGGATGATCTTTAACGCTTCTTCCGGAGTGTGCGCATGCTGGTAAGGACGATTGGTGGTCAATGCATCAAACGTATCGGCTACCGCGATCACGCGTGCCAGCAGCGGAATCTGATCTCCCGTAAGACCGTAGGGATAGCCGCGGCCGTCGAGAGCTTCGTGATGCAGTTCAATGCCGGGAAGCATCTCGGCGAGCTGGGTTACGGGGCGCAGGATATTGGCGCCCTTTGTGGTGTGGGTCTTCATGACCTCAAATTCTTCCGCGGTCAGCGCGCCCGGCTTCTTGAGGATGTGGTCTTCGATACCGATTTTGCCTACATCGTGGAGCTGCGCGGAAATCTGCAGCGTTTCCATGAACGCGACGGGCAGGCCAAGCTCCTTGCCGATCATCAGTGAGTAACGCGTGACACGGTCGGAATGGCCACGGGTGTAGGGGTCTTTCTCGTCAACCGCGCCGGCCAGCATCTGGATCGAGCCCAGAAACAGCGCGCGATTCTCGTCTGCTGCGCGTTTCAAATCCTCAATGAAGTGTTCGAGCTCCTCCGACATGGTGTTAAATGTCTCGGCCAGTTCGCCGATTTCGGTGCGGCTCCTCAAGTGGACGCGCTGCGAAAAATCGCCGCGCGCCAGGGCTCGCCCGGATTCCGTGAGGATCTTCAGGGGGTTGGTAATTCTGCGAGCTGCGAAGATGCTGACTCCAATGCTCAGCAGCACAGCCAGCACCGCTAACAGGCGGGCCGTGCGCTGCATTTCAGCAACTCCCTGGTAGGCTTCGTACTGCGGCTTCTGCACCACCACTGCCCAGTCGAGTGTGGTGACCGGGCTGTAGGTACCCAGCATCGAAACGTTGTCCTTGCCCTCGCGCACGTCGAATTCCTTGGTAGCTGCCAACTGCGCCTTGCTGCCTTCATCCACAAAATTGCGGACGATTTCCAGGCTCTTCATGTCCTGGCCGGTCACATATTGCGGAGTCCCGGCAGCCACCAGCCGGCCTTGCGCGTCCACGACATAGGGAATCAGGCCCCCGCCGCTCACTTCCTGGAGGCGTCGAATCAGGAATTGCAGATCTACAACCGCGCCCACCATGCCCAGAAAACGCCCGCCGTAGCTGACGGGACTGCTCACCAGCACCACCGTCCGCGCGGTCTTGCCATCTTCCACTTGCAGCGCCTGCCCGTTGTAGGCACGGCCGTCGCGGGCTGCATCAAAGGCATGTTGCAACTCGCGTTGCAGGAAAGCGTCGGGCACGATGCGCCCGGCAGAAATTCCTTTGGCGTCGGAGTTGAGCAGGGTAGCGTAAGCCAGTTCATCGGAAGAGGAAACAAAGTTTTCCAGCAGCGCCCGCAACTCCGGCGCTTCAATGTTCTTGCTGCCGATGTCGCCGCCGCTGGCCACCTGAGTCGCCGAGGAAAGGTTGGCCAGCATCATCTGCACCGAGCGCTCGTGTTGCGAAAGATCGTCGGCCAGCGATCGCGTCACCGTATTCTGCAGCAGCATCTCATTGGTCTTCAGGCGGTCCCGGTTAATCGCCTCCACTTCCGCGGAGTAAAAATACATGGGGACAATGCTGATCACCAGCAGCACGCCCAGGATTACATACAAAATCGGGATGCGCCCCGGACTGGGTGCTGTGGAAGACAAATCGCTCCCCTGGCTCGGTTCGGGAGCGCCGGCGATCGAAGTGGCGGCGGATTTCACGGGTATCTATAGAATTTTAGTGGGGTAGGGAGTGCTCCGAGGCGAAAACCATGAGCTTCGCCATTACCAAAGTACCAGCCAAAATGAGCCTTCAGAGCGGGTTTGGCAGGGAAAACACGCCACATCCCGGAAGCCTGCGCCCGGAATCGCCTTACGCCCTGAGCGTTTCGCTCTTGCTGCTGCGGGTCATCAGTTCATAAATTGCTTCACGTGGGGCTTTACCCAGTTGCAGGATGGCGTACATCTGCTCGGTGATGGGCATCTCGACCCCGCGAGCGCGGGCCAGTCCCACCGCCGCCGTCGTGGTGAAGATGCCTTCCGCAACCATGCCATGCATCCCGGCAAGGATCTCCGGCAACTTTCGTCCGCGGCCCAGTTCAACGCCCACGCTGCGATTGCGGGAAAGGCCGCCGGTACAAGTCAGTACCAGGTCGCCTAGCCCCGCCAGGCCTGCCATGGTCTCGGCTTTGCCGCCACAGGCCACCACCAGCCGCGTCATCTCCGCCAGACCTCGCGTGATCAGGGCTGCCGCGGAATTGTGTCCCAGGCCGAGGCCGGCGCTAACCCCGGCGGCGATCGCCACGGTGTTTTTCAGAGCGCCGCCCAATTCCACACCGATCGGGTCGTCGTTGGTGTAAACGCGAAAGCTGGCATGGCTGAAGTCCTGCTGCACTGAGCGCGCAAGTTCCGCATCGTGCGACGCAATGGTGATTGCCGTCGGATCTCCCCGCGCCGCTTCCACCGCGAACGATGGGCCGCTCAGCGCCCCAATCCGTGGCGCGCGCATAGTGTCGCCTTGCACCACCTCCGCGATCACCTCGGTCATCCGCAGCAGCGAGCTTTCTTCCAATCCTTTGGTCGCGCTGACCATCATCGTCTCTGCGCGCAGATACGGCCGCATCTGCTCAAACAAGCGTCGGCAATGTTGCGACGGCATCACGCTTACCACGACGGCCGCGCCCTCAAGCGCTTCCGCGAGATTATGGCAGGGCATCACGCAGCTCGGGATGTTCTGGCCGGGAAGAAACTTCTCATTCACGCGCTGGCGCGCGATGGTCTCGCAAACCTCTTTTTCGTGAGCCCACAGCCGAACCTGATGAGTCTGCTTGCGCCCCAGAACAATTGCCAGCGCCGTACCCCACGCGCCCGCGCCGATGATCGCGATCTGGCTCATGCTTGCTTTGCTCCCAGCCGGCTTTCCCTACCGGCAAGCAGGCGCCCGATGTTTTCGTGATGCCGCGCAATGATGAGCACGCAAGTGAAGGCCATCAATAACAGATTCTTGGGCGCGTTGTCGTACTCGTGCATCGCGTAAGCCAGAAACGGAAAGGAAGCCACGGCAAGGATCGATCCCAGCGATACGTAGCGAAAGATGACTACTACCGCGACAAAAATACCCACCGCGATCAGCACCGCCTTAGGAGCGAGTAGAGCGAACGAGCCCAATCCGGTGGCGACTCCTTTGCCTCCTCGAAACCTTAGCCATACTGGAAACATGTGCCCGATAACAGCAAACAAGGCCGCCATCGCCATTGGTGCTAGCGGCAGAACGGAGAGAGCCCCCATCCGAACCCACAAGAAATATGAAAAGGCGGCAGATGCGCTCCCCTTTAGGGCATCCAGCAGCAGCGTCACAACTCCCAGCGCCGGCGATTTGCGCGAGACATTGGTTGCTCCGATGTTTCCACTGCCGCTTTCCCGTACATCTTCGCCGCAAAAGATGCGTACCAGTAAATATCCAAAGGGAATCGATCCCAGCAGGTAGCTGACTACGGCGATGATGAGGAGTGCTTGCAAGGTGTGTCAGTTTCCAAACTCGCTGGGCTGCCGCAAACCAAATCCCGCCAGCTTCGTGTACCTTGAACCGCTGGGCGAGAGCTGGCTCTGGTACAGGAAAAACTCGCGGGCCGTCATCGTACCAAACTCCGGCCCAGGCAGAGCCGCGAGTTTTTCCTGCAGCATCTGAAAGCTGCGGTTCGGACCACCCCCCTTGCGCCAGTGTGGTGAGCCTGAGCCTGTTCCGCCCCGCGCCAGCGTGAGATGCGGATTGAATGCGTGCTCCTCTTTCGAGACCTCTTCCGAGACACTGAGCCGCGCCACGTTCTCATCGACTGTCGCTGCCAGAGAAGCCAGTCCTGGGCCTGCCTCAATCCCGATCCAGAACACTCGCGGCGCCCGCGCCCCCGGAAAGAATCCATACCCGCGAAAGCTCATTTCGAAGCTGTAGGCCTCAACCGCTTCCAGCGCCCGCTTGATGGTCTCAACCTCTTCCTCGGACTTCTCTCCGAGGAACTTCAGCGTGACGTGCAGCGATGCGGGTCTTACCCAGTGCGCATTCGGGGCAAATCCATGCACCTCGTCGAGGAAGCTGGTAATTCGGCCGCGTATGTCGTTGTCGATATCAAGCGCGACGAAAAGGCGCATAAAATAAGCTTCTAGCTACTGGCTTCTTGCTCCTAGGGTCGAGAAAGCCAGCAGCTAGAATCTAGCAGCTTTCCCCTTCACATCAACTTCCTCCGCACCATATCCAACGCCAGCGTTGTCGCGAACCAGCGGATACGTTTGCGATCGCCGGGAAAGTTCCGCTCGATCACTTCCGTCCCGCTGTCACTGGCCAAAGCATGGAAAACCAATCCAACGGGCTTCTCCGGAGTTCCTCCCGTGGGTCCGGCTACACCCGTGATGCCGATCCCAAGCGTTGCCTCGCAACGATAACGGATACCCTCCGCCAGCGCCGCCGCCACCTCGCGGCTCACCGCGCCATGGCGCTCGATCATATCGGTGGGTACTCCCGCGAGGTCGGTTTTCACCGCATTGGAATAGACGATTGCGCCCCCCGCGAAGTACCGCGAACTGCCGCTCACCGACGTAATCCGTTCGCCCAGCAGACCCCCGGTGCACGATTCCGCCACGGCCAGTGTGGCGTTGCGCATCTGCAGCCAGTATCCGACGATTTGCTCGATCGACTCGCCGTCCCGCGAGAACACCGCGTCGTCCAGTTCCTCCTCGACCGCGTCGGCCGCTTCATCCACCCGCGCCTGCGCCGCTTCCATCGTTCCGGCACGCGACTTGAAGTGCAGTTGGATTTCACCCGCTCCCGCCAAAATGGTGGTCTGCACGTCGGCATATCGCTTGTAGATCGGCGCCACGCGCGCATCCACGTGAGATTCTCCCAGCATCGCCACCTTCAATACGCGGGTTGCCAGGAACGCCGCGGGCAGCTTCTCCCGCAGCCGCTGACGGCACTCCGCCTCGAATAACGCTTTCAGCTCATGCGGAGGCCCGGGCAGCAGTATGACGATGCGTTCGCGCCCATCGAACTTGCCGCTCAGCCACTGTCCCGGCGCGGTCCCATTCGCATTCGGCAGCACCACCGCGCCCTCCAGCACGTCCGCCTGTTTGGCATTGTTGGCGGACATCTTCCAGCCGCGCGCGGCGAAACGCTGCTCGATGCCCGCGAGAACTCCTTCATCCCGCCGCAAGGAAACGCCCAGCGCTTCAGCCACAGCCTCCCGGGTCAAGTCATCTTCCGTGGGGCCGAGACCGCCGCTGAAAATCACGATCTCCGATCGAAACAGCGCGTGTTGCGCCGCCTCCACCAGGCGCCTCAGGTCATCACCCACCACGCTCTTGAAAACTACTTCAACGCCCAGCTGGTTGATCTGCTCGGTGAGGTACAGAGAGTTCGTATCCATGCGGAAAGGCGTCAGTAGCTCAGAGCCAACCGCTATGATCTCGGCGTTCACGGCTAGAAGTGTAAATGAAAACGGGGCACTATACGGGGATCACACAGTGCCAACCCCAGGTTGAGAGCGGAGAACTGGAACGGAGAACTGGCCTTCGTTACTCCGGCAGCAGCGGCAGTCCCTGAACGTTCCAGGAAAGATGATGCACCGCGTCCGTGGTCGCCAGAATTACGCATCGTCCGGGCGCAAAGACCAGTCCCACCAGTCCATGGCCCGCGACTTCAAGGCTGGCCTTACCTTCCGTCGTGATCTTCACAATACCGCGCTTGCCGGAAAGCGATGCCGCGACATACAGATTGCCCAGCGCGTCAAATGCCAGGCCCTGCGGCCGTCCCAGGCCGCGGAAGAACGTGTGCACCGTGCCCTGCGGGTCAACCCTGTGCACGCAGTCAAAACTTGACGTGGTCGGTCCCGTCACAAATAAATCTCCCTGTGGACCGAAGGCCAGGTGATACGCCGAAACACTCGGCTCCAGGGTGGCGAAGACGAACACTTGCTGGTCGCGGCCAATCTTGAAGATGGTGCCGCTGCGGTCGCCCACATAGAGGTTCTGATTGCGATCAAACGCGATCCCCGTGGCCACTCCCATCCCCTCGGCATAAGTGGTCATGGCTCCGTTTGGCGCAACGCGGTAGACCGCGCCATCATGGCGCGAAGAAACATACATCTGTCCCTGGCGATCGAACGCGATCGCGGTTGCATTCATCATTTCCGCGACAAACGGCCTCACCGCGTAGTTGGTGTCAATCTTGAAGATCGCCACCGGAACCTTTTGGCCGCGCGAACCAGAGAAGGTCGCAAAGATGTTGCCTTGTGCGTCGAGCGCGGGACTGGTCACGGGGTGCAGATTCTCGGCGATGGGCACGGCCACCTTAACCGTGTGTGCATTGCTGATATGGCCATCGGCAGCAACCACCACCGGGCCCGAAGTCGCTCCCTCGGGAACGCGGGCGACCAGAAACGAATCCGAACTGATTACCACCCCGCCTTCTACCTCGCCAAACTGCACCCGCGGACGCTGCCACTGCTGGGACCGCAGTCCCGAGCCCGCGATGCGGATCTCGCCTCCCGCCAGTGCCAGCACTGGCGATACGGACTCGATGTGCGGTCCACCATTCACGTTCTTTTTGCCCAGGATGCGCTCGGAAAATCCCATGAGGAAAGCACTCGCATTACATCGAAGACACTATTTTAGAAGGCCAAAGTGCAACAAAAGTTGCGCCGCTCCCAGCGCATACAGGCCCGCGGCCACGTCATCCAGTACGATCCCGGCACCCTCCGGAACCGCCTCCAATTGTCGCACCGGCGGCGGCTTGACGATATCGAAGGCTCGAAAAAGTATAAAGCCCGCCAGAAAAGATTTCCACGCCAGCGGCACCGCGATCAGAGCCACCAGCTGACCCGCCACTTCATCGATCACCACAAACTGCGGGTCTTTTGTCCCGGAACCGCGCGCCACCTGCGTCGCGGCAGGAATGCCGATCAGCGTGACCGCCACGGCCAGTGCAATGGCAACCGGTGTCCGCAACGAGGGCGCGAGCATGTGGGCCAATGCTGCCCACAACAACACGGTGGCCGCCGACCCCCAGCTCCCCGGCCCCGGCCGCAGCCGTCCGATGCCGAACAATGTGGCCACCAGCTCAGCCCATCGCGGAGTCCGGGGGCGGGACGCCGTCGCGGCAACCGGCGGAACGCCGCCGCTACTATTGCGTTCCCGGCCCGCGATCTCAGAAGTGTCTGTCACAAATCCTCGTCTGGATCTTCGGGAGTGCTTTCGCGGATCTGCTCGTCTGCATCCGTAGCCGGTGACGAAATCACGTAAGCGCCGCTCGCCCATCTGCCCAGATCGATCGTACGGCAGCGGTCGCTGCAGAAGGGGAACTCCGCGTCGCCGTTCTTCACGGCTTTCTTGCAGATCGGGCAGCGAAGCTTGAGAGTGCGCTTCCGAGGCATGGTCCGGGAATATTCCAGGTCCTGCTAAGTCAAATCGCGGAATTCAGAACGGGAACTCGCTACAGAATCCTCGCCACCAAGTCATAATCGTGTGCTTCCATGATCTGGCAACGGTAAAATTCGCCGGCCTGCGGCTCCGTCTCTTCCGGAAAGTCGTTCACGAAGACTTTGCCATCAATTTCGGGCGCATGCATCGCAGTGCGGCCTTCCATCAGCAGATCGGTCTCTTCCGATGTCCCCTCCACCAGCAGGTCAAACTCCTGCCCCACCAGCCCCTTCTTTTTCTTCTTGCTAATCTGCCGCTGGATTCCCATCAAGTGTTTGCGCCTGCGCTCGATTTCACGGGGCGAAAGCTTCTTTTCCAATCCAAAGGCGTCCGCCCCCTCCTGGTCGGAATAGCCGAAAGTCCCCATCCAATCGAACTGGGCTTCCCGTACGAATTCGCAAAGCTCTTCAAATTCCTTCTCGGTCTCACCGGGAAAGCCAACGATAAACGAGGTCCGCAAGGTGAGAGCGGAAATCGCCCGCCGCATCTTGGCAATCGACCGCAGAAACACTTCCGCCCCGCCGCCGCGCTTCATGCGCTTCAGCACCGGCGCCGATGCATGCTGCAACGGCACATCCATATACGAGCAGATCTTGTCAGACGATCCAATCGTCTCCAGCAGCTTGCCTGTGATCTTGTTGGGATAGGCATACAGGAACCTGATCCAGCGCAGGTCTTCAATCTTTGCCAGTTTCTCCAGCAGTAGCGCCAGACCGTCCTTCAGGCCAAAATCTTCTCCATAGCAAGTCGTGTCCTGCCCGATCAGCGTGATTTCCCGTACGCCGGCCTGCGCCAGGCGTTCGGCTTCGGCGATCACCGACTCGAACCGCCGCGAGCGAAACTGCCCGCGCAACTGCGGAATAATGCAAAAGGTGCAAGGATGGTCGCAGCCCTCCGCGATCTTGATGTAAGCCGTATGCTTCGGAGTAGCCAGAATGCGTGGAGTCTCGTCGTCGTACAAGTAGTTGGGCAGATCCGCAATCGCCCCGTCCCATTGCCCCCTGGAGAATCGCCCCTGCGCCGCCCGGGCGTCGCCCTCGGCTCGCGAAGGTAAAACCACGAACGGCGAACTATTTTGCCTCGAATCCGAGTGCCCCACGCCCGGAACAATGCCAGCCGCGGCCAGAATGCCCTGCAACTCTCCGGTTCCGACCACGGCATCCACTTCGGGAATGCGCTTGCGAATTTCATCGCGAAACCGCTCCACCAGGCAGCCCGCAACCACCAGTCTCTTCGCCCGTCCCGCAGTCTTGTACTCAGCCATCTCGAGAATCGTATTCACTGACTCCTGTTGCGCACTCTCGATGAATGAACAGGTATTCACCACGATCACGTCGGCGTCCTCGGCCCGCGGCGAGAGTTCAGCCCCGGCCCGCGCCAGAAGCCCCATCATCACCTCGCTGTCGACCAGGTTCTTGGGGCATCCCAGGCTGACGAAGCCCACCCTCCGGGGGCGCGGATCCGGCGCATGGGTTTTCGGCATGAGGTCAGTGCTTTTTTCACTGGAACTGGAGATAGTGAGGTTCTTCGAAGGCATGCAATCTGACTATTTTAACATTTTCCGGCGAACATCTCCCGGCGAGCATTCCAGCGAACCCTCGTCAGGCCGTGCGCATCTGACCTGCCAGGCGACCGCTGGCACCACAAAAGACAGCAGCCTGTGGATGAAAATTTTACGCTTCATGCTACCCTAAGCCTACCGAGAAAAATGTAAGTCCCGCATCCTGGAGGGGAAATGTCTGGGAAACCGGTCGTGATCGCAGTCCTGGCAGTGATGATGTCCATTCTGGGCGCCTCAGCGGCCGCCCAGGACGAGAAAAACGAACTGACCGGCATTCTTGGCCGCACCTTCATCAGCGACCAGGGAATTCAGGGTGCGACCTATTTCAATCCTTTTGTCCGCTCCGGCAAGGGACTCACCTTCGAAGTCAACTATGCGCGCCGCCTTTTAGGCACTCAAGTCTACGCGATCTCAGCGGAAGTACCCGCGGTCTTCAACCTTGACGAGAAACTCAACTCCGGCAGCGATGTTGTTCCTGGCAGTTACAAAGAGATCTTCGTGACTCCCTCGGTTCGCTTGAATCTGTTTCCCGCGACCGCAGTCTCACCCTGGGTAAGTTTCGGCGGCGGTTTCGGCCGCTTCAGTGAGAGTAGTACGCTGCTCTACGGCGGTCCAAATCCCGGCAGTTCCTCGACCACGGGCGCGATCCAGGGTGGTTTCGGTTTGGACGTTAAGCTCTGGCGCCATCTCAGCATTCGCGGCGAGGTCCGCGACTTCTGGTCTGGCGAGCCCGACTTCCCTCTGGCCGACACGGGCAAAACCCGCCAGCACAATTACTTCGTCGGTGGTGGCGTGATCTGGCACTTCTAGTCGGAACCACGAGTACTGATGTCACGGCCGCTCGATGAAAACTCTTGCCTCTGTGCGTCCCGGATCACTTCTTGGTCGCCAACTCCACTTCTTCGTATAACTCCGGCAATCGCCGTGCTTGGTCTGATGAATTTCCGAACCGCGCCGATTCGTAGGCGTCCGTGAAGCGTCCGACCCGCACCCGCAACCGCTCATCTCCAATGACTCGCACAAATTCCTGCGCTGTCTGCGTCGTCGATTTCTGCACTCCACGCCGCGCCAGATACCGAGCCATCCGTTCGTACCACATCGCGGCTGCCTGGTCCGGTGATCGCTCCGGATGCGCCTCCAGTCGTCTCCTACGAATCATTCGGGCAATGCGTGCGGCGTTTCCCAGCGCCAGCAGCAGGATCCCAACCGCCACGATCCCTCCAAACCACCGCTCCGGCGAATGCTCCGCGTAGCGCTGGCTCTTCCGCGCCCAACTCAGCAGGCGCGCATAGTGCAGCCGGGCCCACATCCGCCCTCGCTCCCAGAAACTGCGCGTCCCGCTCAGCATCGACTGGCTCAGAACACTCTGGTGCGAGGAGTCATAACTGATCACCCACTCTCGCCAGAACGACGCCGCAGCGTCCAGATAGAGCATCGCCCTGCCCCAGCCTTGCGGTGACCCGATTCCTCCACCCGGCGTGGGATCGAAAGTGATCCATCCATAACCGGGGAAGTATGCTTCCACCCAGGAATGCGCGTTCCGGGCGCGGACTACGTAGTTGCCGGTGAGGTCGTTGAATTCGTCGCTGCGGAATCCGTTCACTACGCGCGCCGGAATGCGCAGCGTCCGCAGCATCACGGCCATCGAAGAAGCGAAGTACTCGCAGTGTCCCTGCTGGCGCTCGAAAAGAAAGTTGGCCAGGGGATCGGCAACCGGCGCACGCGGCAACTGCAGCGTGTATCCATAATGCGTCTGCAAGTACCTCTCAAGCGCGGCTGCCTTGTCGTAGTTGTTCAAAGCGGAACCCGTGATCTGCGCCGCCAGCCGCGGAATGCGCGGATCAAGCCCCGGCAGTTGCAGATAGGCCATTGCAAAACGCGGAAGAGGATCTCCGGCCATTCGAAGTTGCTCCGGGGAAGGCGTTGAGATATCGGAATCCGCTTCATAGATACTCACCGCGCGCTGGCTATCGGCAGCGGACACTGCTCCGCCCGCGTCGATCTGCATCGAGCGATACGCGCCGCTCACCCGGCGCGCCCAGGGAGCAAGAAAAAACACATTCGTGCCGATCGGTTCCATCAACACCCGATAATGAATCAGGGGATTCAACCCTCGGGGCACGCTCTGACTCCGCACCGGCAAAGCCTGCATTACTCCCTGACTGAAGAACGGGACCGCAAAGCTTCCGTCCGCTCCCCGTTGCAGCGTGTACTGTTCCCGCGGATTAGACCAGTTCCTCCCGTCGAAATTCGCCAACGCGACGCCACGCCAGTGCAGGGAGTACTGGCCTTGCTGATCCCCGCTGATCTGGATGTGCATCACCACCGCATCCGACTGCTGAATCTGCCCGATCTGCCCCAACTGCACCCGATCGCTGAAGCCCGTCGATAAATCAGTTCCGAATGAGTAGCCACCCAGGTAGCCCGTCGACATGCGGGGCAGAAGGAAAAACACCGCCGCCGCGCCCACCAATATCATCACCACCAGGACCGGAGTCATTCGCGCCAGCGAGAAAGCCAGGTGCCGATGCTCCTGTTCGTCGTGGGAGTGTCGCGCCTGAAATCGTGCCGCTTTCCCCGACCGCCGCATCTCCATCAGAATGAATGTGGCCACCGCCATCAGCATGAATCCCGCAAAGAAAAGCAGAAAAACACTGTCGACAGTCAGCACCGCCGAGGCCAGCACCATCAGGAACGCCAGAATCGCCAGCATGGTGTAGTCGCGATCACGCCGCAGCGAAAACGTGCGCACCACCACCGCAAACAGCACCAGATGCACCGTCGCAGTCAGAAAGCTGCGGGAAAGCAGGAAGTAATCGCCGGCATAGAACACGAAATACGCGATGGTGAGCGGCGTTGTCCAGCGCACCGAAATCACCACGCGCCGCCGCTTAACAAACAGATAGCCGCGGAGGGCCAGCGCCACTCCCACCACCAATATTGCCGGCAGATCGAGGCCACCGGTACTGGCCAATGTCCCAAATCCCATTAAAACAAGCAGATAGACCGAAAGATCGAAGTATTTGTTGATCGCCTGCGGCAGCGGGATCACGTCGAGTTGTGGAGTGGGCCGCGGCATCGTATGTCAGGAATGGCTGGCTACAAGCCCCCTTCGCCTTAAGGTTCTCTCGTCCGACTCTATTGTTCGACAAGTGCCCTCAAGAAGGGAAGGCTTTCGTGCTAATTTCTTGCACCGAAAGTCACCAGCCCTTTGCCCTGCGCCCTCGCGACGCATCGTTAGCGAGGGCATCTGCGCTCTCGTTTGCTAGAATGATTCAGGTCAGGCATCGGTCTCACGCGACGTACTCTCGCCAACCCCGCCAGGTCCGGAAGGAAGCAACGGTAACGGGCTCTTGCGTGTGCAGTGGGTCCCCGGTGCCT
>Ga0070765_100000163_pt1 | contig 41399 bp, 36 predicted proteins | sample HubBroMetageWFT5_FD_71516 | JGI IMG/M metagenome (GOLD analysis project Ga0070765, IMG submission 71516) | Warmed and freeze-thawed soil microbial communities from the Hubbard Brook experimental Forest, New Hampshire - Hubbard Brook CCASE Soil... | ecosystem: Environmental > Terrestrial > Soil...
TGCGAATTGCGGCGCGAAGGCGGGCGCCACACCGTTTTCTACAATCCCTCCACGAATAGAATCTCCACTGTCCCCCGTCATAAAGAGCTTCACGAATTCCTGGTGCGGAAGATTTGCCGAGATCTTGGGATCGCTCCAGCATCTTGAAATCTCATTTCAGCAAGAATTCCTGCAGGAATTCCACAGTGCTGTAGAACTGGTAGTCCTGGTTGGCTTTTTTCTGGAAACCGTGGCCTTCGTCTTTGGCCATGATGTACCAGACCGGGGTGCTTTGCTTTTTTAGGGCGGCGACGATTTGATCGCTTTCGCTGACCGGGACGCGAGGATCATTCTTGCCGGCAATCACCAGCATGGGCTTTTTGATCTTCTCGATGTTGTTCATCGGCGCGATTCGTTCTAGGAACTCGCGCATTTTGGGGTCGCGTTCGTCACCATATTCCACGCGGCGAAGATCGCGGCGATACGCTTCGGTGTGCTCGAGGAATGTGACTAGGTTGGACATGCCCACGATGTCGACAGAACAGCGGATGCGGTCGCTGAAGAAAGTGGAGACCGCCAGGGTCATGTGCCCGCCGTAGCTCCCGCCGGTAACGCCGATGCGACCGGCGTCCAGATCGGATTGGGTGGCGATCCAATCGAAGAGCGAGTTGATGTCCTTGTAAGTGTCCTCGCGCAGGAAGCCGTTATCGAGCAGGGAGAAAGATTTGCCGTAGCCCGTGGAACCGCGCACGTTGGGATAGATCAATGCGATGCCAAGCTCGTTGAGCAGGTAATTGCTTCGGCCGAGGAATGTCGGCTGCGATTGGCCTTCGGGTCCGCCGTGAATCAAGACGAGAACCGGCCGCTTGCCGGTAAATTTCGCGGGCGGGCGATAAAGAAAGCCAGAGATCATTTTTCCGTCGAAGCTTTCCCATTTCACGAGTTGCGCATCGGGAAACGCGTCGGTGTTTACAGCGGTTTCGCTGTTGGTCCAACGGGTTACGGAACCGTCTGTTGCGAGAGAGTAGGCATCGCCGGCTACGTGCACGTTGGTGAGCGCAAATCCGAGGTCCTTGCTATCGCGATTCCAGCGTACAGGACCAACAACACCTGCGGGATGCTTCGGGTTGAAAATCTTGCCGGTAGCGGTGTCCAGGATATGAATCGTGCTAAACCCGTTTTTATTGGCGACAAACGCGATGCGGCTGCCGTCTTTGGTCAAGTCAAAGTTCTCCACGTCCCAGGGAATGTCGGTGGTGAAATAGCGGTACTGTTTGGTGGCGAAGTCGATATAGGCTAAGCGCAGAAATTCGGAATCCTTGTCGGTGGTGACGTAGACTCCTTTTCCGTCTTTGGAGAACATGGCGCCGGTGTAGGCAACTTTTTCTTTCGCGTCGCGTGGGGTGAACGGGGTTTTCTCCCCGGTCTCGGTGTCCACCAGCCACAGATAGGTTTCATTGATAGATAATTCTTCGACGAGAAGAATCTTGGAATCGTCAGGCGACCAATCGGCAGGCTCCCATCCTCCGCCGCTAAGCTGCGTCAGAAGACGATCGCTTTTTGGGTCGGCGGGATTCATGACCCACAGATCGGTGTCCTTTCCGGTGCGGCGCGTGGACATGTACGCGACGTGATCGCCGTGCGTGGACCACGGGCCTTGAAGATTGCGCGATTTGCCGTCGGTCAACAGGGTGATGTTGCCGGTGGCCATGTCGTAACGATAGAGCTGATACCACTCGCCGCCGCCGGTGTCTTTTTGAAAAACGATGTAATCGCCACCGTTGGGATGAAAACGGCCGAAGCGCACCGCGTCCGGAAAGAAAGTGAGTTGGTGGCGCTCGGCGCCGGGCGCACTGACCAGGTGCAGTTGCGGAGTTTCCGCGAAACGCGTGCTGATGAGCATCGTTTGTTGCGTTGGATGCCAATCAACCATGTTCGCGGAGCGATAAGAACCGTAGCGGCTGGCAGTGTCCGCAAGACTGGCGGGAATCGGCGGCACGCCATCGACGACCAGACTTTCCGGAGGCGGGACGATCGCTTGCTGCGATACGGCTTGTTGTGAAAACGCGGGAAGGGCGGCAAGGATAAGGCCTGCCGCAATCAGGCAAATTCGCTTCATGTGCGCTCCAATCGAATAAAAAATAGACTTCTTTGATACACCCCAGCGTATTGGACACGCAAGCTGCGCGTTGCCGGTAGTGGCGGTTGTGCGCGTGCTAGAATCCCGCAGGTCGACGGCATGTTCAAAAAAGTTCTGATTGCGAATCGCGGGGAAATCGCTGTGCGCATCTTGCGCGCGTGCCGCGAGATGAACATCAAGACGGTGTCCGTGTTCAGCGAGGTTGACCGTACGTCGCTGCACGTGCGATTGGCGGACGAAGCGTACCTGATTGGTCCGGCGCCTTCGCGAGAGAGCTACCTCTGCATCGACAAACTGATGGATGTGGCAAAACGCACGGGCTGCGACGCGTTGCATCCCGGCTATGGATTTTTGGCGGAGAATCCGGCCTTGCCGCGCGCTTGCGTGGATTCGGGAATTACTTTCATTGGGCCGCCGGCCGAAGCAATGGAAGCCATGGGTTCCAAGACGGCCGGCAAACAACTGGCGCGGCGTGCGGATGTTCCAACCGTGCCTGGCACAAGCGATCCCATCGAAAATCCGGAAGAGGCGCGGTCGCTGGCAAGCAGCATGGGATATCCGGTGCTGTTGAAGGCCATCGCGGGCGGAGGCGGGAAAGGAATGCGCGTGGTGGCAACGGAAACGGAATTTGCCGCCGCATGGCGCGACGCCGCTTCCGAAGCGCTGAACGCGTTTGGCGACGCGCGCGTTTTCGTGGAAAAGTATTTGATTTCCCCGCGGCACGTGGAAATTCAGATTTTCTCGGATGCGCACGGGCGAGTGGTTTCGCTGGGGGAGCGCGAATGCTCCGTGCAGCGACGCCACCAGAAGGTGGTGGAAGAAGCGCCTTCACCTGTGGTTACGCCGGATTTGCGACGCAAGATGGGCGATGCGGCGGTACGAATCGCGCGCGCGGGCGGATACGTGAACGCGGGTACGGTCGAATTTTTGGTGGATGCGAGCCTGAACTACTATTTCCTGGAAGTGAACACGCGGCTCCAGGTGGAGCACCCGGTGACCGAGCAAGTTACCGGCTTGGATCTAGTGAAGCTGCAGATTGCGATTGCAGCTGGACACCGGCTGCCGTTTGCCTGGGAGACGATTACCCCACGCGGACATGCAATGGAAGTGCGGCTGTACGCCGAGGATCCCGACAATAATTTTTTTCCGTCTCCGGGGAAAATCATCGCGCGGAATGCGCCGACCGGCCCAGGCATACGGCTGGACGAGGGGGTGTATGAAGGTTGGACCGTGCCGATGGAATACGATCCATTGCTGAGCAAATTGATTGCTTGGGGAAACAGCCGCGAAGAAACGATTGCGCGTTTGCGGCGCGCACTGGATGAATACACCATCACGGGAATTCGAAGCAATGTCGGACTATTTCGGCGGATTTTGACAGAGCCGGAATTTTTGCGCGGGGAGATTCACACGAAGTGGCTGGACGAACTGCTGGCACGGCCGAGACCAATGGATTCCCAACTGCGGGAAGGCACGGAGGATGCCGCCATGATCGCGGCTGCAGTGTGGCAAGCCTCGCAGACGGGGCACACCGCAGATTCGGCAGCGGCGTCCGAACAGAAAACTTCCTCCTGGAAATTAGCGGGACGCCGGGAACAACTGGACCACATGCCATGAAATTCGAGGTGCAACTTCAGGGGACGGCCGGCAAAAAACAGCGTTTGGTGGAATTGGAGCGGGTTGGCGAAGGCTACAAGGTGCGTCTGGACGGAAAGCTCGTGAACGCCGATGCGATGCAAATTGCGCCAAATACGATTTCAATTTTGCTGGAAGGGCAATCCTTTGAGATTTACGTGTCGCCCGCGCCTGACGGCACGTTGAAACTGCAGAGCGGGCCGCATGAATTTATAGCGGAAGTGGTGGACCCACGTGCTTGGCGAGGAAGGCGGCACGGAGCGGTGGAGGCAGAGGGCCGGCAACCGGTGAACGCGCCAATGCCCGGCAAGGTGATTCGCTTGCTGGTGAAAGCCGGGGATGACGTGGAGGCTGGGCAAGGTTTGGTGGTGGTGGAAGCGATGAAAATGCAGAATGAAATTCGCTCGCCGAAAAAAGGAAAAGTGGAACGCCTGTTGGCCAAGGAAGGGCAAACGGTAAACGCAGGGGAGATTCTTGGTTGGGTGGAGTGAGGACGCTTTAAACGCATTCGCAATTCCCGCACATACCGTCGATTGAGATCCTTCGGGCCCCAGAAAGCGCGACCCTCAGGATGACGAGACCAGAAGTGGTGCGGCTGGTTAAATTGGCGGACCGCCTCCCCCACGGGGGCAAGCAGAAGGAGGTCCCTACACAAGAAAAAGAAGCTTAACCCAAGAGCACAGCCAGGAGTGACTATGCCACAGGACGCAAGCTTCGGAGATCGTGCGGACATGTGGCGCAGCAATGCTGCGCCCCTACGCGGAGATTATTGCGCGCTTGGGGTGGACTTGGGTGCGGCGGAGCCGGAGGTTTTGGCGGCGTCGGTGAGTTTGCCGGCGGATTCGACCACTTGCTGCGCGAGATAATTGTTCACATGCGCGTCATCGCGGGCGACCGCCAGATAAGCCGACTTCAGGAGCTGTTCCTTGCGGTTGCGCAAGGTGTCGCGGATGGTTTGTTGTACTTGGGGATCGTTCACGTCGCGCTGGCCCGCGGATTCGCGAGCGACCAGTTTCAAGATGCGGATGCTGTCCTTCAGCACGATCGGCTGGCTAATCTGGCCAGGCTTCAGCGACAGCACCGCTTTTTTCAACACCGGATCGGTTTGCGCCGCATTCAGAGACGATTCGGGGATGTAGCCAAGGTCGCCGCCGGTAGCTGCGGTATTGGGGTCCTCGGAATAGTCCATAGCCAGGGCGGAAAAATCCGCGCCGCTATTCAATTTGTCCGTCAACATTTTCGCTTTGCGCTGAGCTTCGGCTTCGTTGGTGGCGTCGTCATTCTTGCGATTGCGCACCTGCGGATCCTTACGCGGGGTGATGACGATCTGCGAAATGCGGTACTGAGGTTCCGCTACGTTGAACTGGTTATGGTTGGCGTTATAGAAATCGCTCACGTCTTGATCGGAAATCGAGATCTTCGCGACTACTTCGCGATTGAGCAGCTTCTGGATGGAGAGTTGGCGCCGAAGATCGCGCTTCAGGTCGTCTACGGTCATGCCGCGGGCTTTTAGCTGGCGCTGAAAATCCTCTTCGGTGAAGGGGCTCTTGAGCTCGGTGAACTTGTCTTCGACTTCACCGTCGCTGGCTTCGAGATTCAGCTTCTTGGCGCGTTCCAGCAGGATTTCGTTGTTAATGAGCTGCTCGATAACGTTGAGCTTGAGCGAGAGGGCTTCTTCCTGGGAAGGTTCCTGCGCCTCGGGATTGACCTGCGACTTGTAATACTTTTCGACTTCATCGCGCTTGATTTCGGTGCCGTTAACGACGGCCCAGACATCGGCAGCGTGGTTCTCGGTCTTGTTGCAACCGGCCAGGACGTAAAGCAGCGTGGCGGAAAACAGCGACAAAAGTAGCAAGTCCGCGAGAGGCACAAGTGCCCCGGCGCGGCGGGTGCCTGCGAACCTCCGCATGCGAAATGTGGGATTCGAGGAAAAGTTCAAGGTTTTGCTCAGGCGGCTTTTTTCACGCGACCCAGACGAATGCAAGCCGTGCAAACGCGAACCTGTTTGCGGGATCCGTCCACCACGGCGCGAACGCGCTTGATATTGGGATTCCAGCGGCGACGCCGGGTATTATTGGCGTGGCTAACTACGTTTCCGTAGTGGGGGCCTTTGCCGCAATATTCACACTTCAGTGCCATAACCATTCCTGCGCTTCAAGAGATTGAAAAGCGAAGATTTAATTGTAGCAGAAGGGGCACGATTTACAAAACGGCGTTTCCAGCAGGGTGAACGCGATTGGCCGCGAGATTTCGCGGGTTTTGAAGGGATTGAAGGATTCGGAGCAAAGAGCGTCGGGCTTTGGCGGAAAAGCGTTGCTATACTATTTCTGTCGCTACAGTAGAAATAGAACACAGGAAAAACAGAACGTGAGTGGTCTGCGCATTTCGATTGTGGAATATCTGAACACCGCACCGCTGGTGCGCGGCTTTACGCATGGTCCGCTGAAGGGAAAGTACGAACTGTCATTTACAGTTCCCTCACAGTGCGCGGACGCGCTGCGGACTAGCGCAGTGGATATCGCGATTATTCCCGCGATCGAATACCAACGGATTCCGGATCTGGTGGTGCTGCCGAATCTTTCGATTGCCTCCAAAAAATCTGTGCGCAGCCTGTTGCTGATTTCGAAAACGCCGATTCAGGATGTGCAGAGAATTGCGTTGGATAAAAGTTCGCGCAGCACGCAGACTTTGACGCGAATTCTCTGCCGCAAGCGCTGGGGGATCGAGCCTGAGTTTTTCGAGGCTGAGCCCAATCTGCAAGATATGCTGCGCAGTGCCGACGCGGCGCTTTTGATTGGCGATCCGGCGTTGCGCCTGGCTTTCCGCATGGAGAGTAAGGGCGTGAGCGAAATGACTGGCGAGCCGCTGTTTTCGGGAGCGAGCGCTGGGCTCACGGATGGCTCGATGTTGTTTGTGTACGACATGGTGGAAAAGTGGAGATCGCTTACCAGCCTGCCGGCGGTGCTGGCAGTGTGGGCGGCGCGCAAGGGTACAGTCACGCCTGAAATTGTGCGAGACTTTGCGGCTTCGCTGGCGTATGGCAAACAGCACGTCACAGAGATCAGCGCGGAAGCCGCGCGTGCGATGGATTTGCCGGCGGAAAAGTTGCAGCGGTATTTGACGGAAAATATCGACTACAGTTTGGACGACGACAATCTGCGCGGGTTGCGACGTTATTATGAGATGGCCGCGGAGCTGGGGTTGATTCCCGGTGTGAAGCCGATGGAAATTGCGGAGCAAGCTGGAGAACTGGCGTCGGCGCAACGTCCGTAGGAGTTCAGGCGTAGGAGTTCAGGAAAAACGGCGCGCGAGGATTAAGGAGAGCAACGTGGGGATCACGAAACAGCAAGCTTTGGACATGCTGAAGTCCGACGACCTGATCGGCATTGGAATGGAAGCGAACCAATTGCGCATGAAAAAGAACGATCCGCGCATAGCGACGTATCAGATCGACAGGAATATCAACTATACGAATTTTTGCACGGAATATTGCTCGTTTTGCGCGTTCTACCGCCCGCTGGGAGCGAAGGACGGCTACATCCTTTCGTTCGAGACCATTTACGGAAAGATTGACGAGATGCTGGAGTTGGGCGGCACTGGCGTGCTGCTGCAGGGTGGATTGCATCCGGATTTACAGATCGGGTATTACGAAAATCTTTTGCGTTCGCTGAAAACGCGCTATCCGCAGGTGCACCTGCACTGTTTTTCGGCGCCGGAGATTCTGTGTATCGCGGAAGTGAGCGAGTTGAGCGTGCGCGAGACGATTCAACGGTTGATGGACGCGGGGTTGCAATCGATTCCCGGCGGCGGCGCGGAAATGCTGGATGACGAAATTCGAGGGAAGATTGCGCGGCTGAAGTGCACCAGCGATGAGTGGGTGGAAGTACATCGCATCGCGCATTCGCTGGGATTGCGGACGACAGCCACGATGATGTTTGGTTGCGGCGAGGAGCTGCATCATCGGGTGAATCATTTCGAACGCATACGGCAGATCCAAGAGGAAACCGGTGGATTCACGGCGTTCATTCCGTGGATTTTCGCAGCGGAGAATACGGCGCTGGGCAAGAAGGTGCAGGAAACGACTGCGGTGGATTATCTGAAGACGCTGGCGGTAAGCCGACTGTATCTCGACAATATTGACCACATTCAATCGAGCTGGCTGACGCCGGGGATCAAGGTTTGCCAGATCGGGCTGCAATTTGGCGCGGACGATGTGGGCAGTATTTTGATTGAGGAAAATGTGGTGTACGCCGCAGGGGTAAGACGGCGGACGAATGAAGAGGAACTGCGGAGAATTATCATTGACGCGGGATTTTTGCCGGCGCAACGAGATACGTTGTACCGGTCGTACGCGTTGAAGTCGCCGTATGCGGCGGCACGCGAAAAAGCGGCGTAAGAAAAGGGTGGTCGTCACAGAGGCCACCCCTACTTGAGACCTTGCCACGATCCCTCCGCTCCGAACCGGCGGACTTCGCCGGTTCTCCGGTCGGGATGACAGTTCCGCAATCAGATTGCGTTGAGACACGATGGCAAGAAAACAAGAGAAGAGCAGAAGTTCCGTCGCGTTCGATCGTAAGAGTCCTTTGCAAAATGCGCAAAGGGTGGGGCACCCTCAAGTTCGTTCGTTTGTTCCAACATGAGGAAATTCAAGAGGGCGGCCTAAAACCCCCCTACAAAGCGATTCGGTTAGCGGCGGAGGCGGAGGACGATTTCTACTTCGGAGCCTTCGGGGAGATTTAGAGGCTCGTCGGGCTGGAGGATGCCGTCTTTGTAGGTGGCGGTGGTGCGGATCTGGGGCTCTTTTGCGGCGGCTTTTTCTTTCGTTTCCTGCGAGCTCGGTTTTGCGCCGGAGGTTTCATCCATGGCTTCGTTGGCCAGGGCGTCCGCTTCGCGGTTTTGTTCCCGGTAAACATGATTGATGCGGAAGGAAGCGAGACCCTGCGACATTTTTTTCGCACGTTCGAAGAGGGGTTGCAGCTCTGGGCTCTTTACGCGGTATTGTCCACGCATCTGTTTCACGAGAAGTTCTGAATCGCTTTCCACGTGTAGCGACCGCAGATCGTGGGTTTGCGCGTAATCGAGCGCGGCGATCAGTCCGAAATATTCCGCGACATTGTTGGTGCTTCTACCGATGTATTTCTTCAGCCGCGCGACAATGGCGCCACTGTCGTCGCGTATCACAACTCCATAGGACGCGGGGCCGGGATTGCCGCGTGAGCCACCGTCGATGTTGGCGCGAAAGGCCGCTACTTGTGGTTTGCGCTCCGGTTGCGAGTCACCGAACAGACCGCTGCCAGGAGGGGGCGTGGTCCGCTTCGCCATCAGGAACTCGCAGAACCCGAAGTAGCCGCACCGCTCTCATTTTCCCGCGGCGTGGTATGTGGAATCGGCTCCAGGCTGTACAGGATGCGGCCGCACATCTCACAGCGGAAAACTTCCTCGTCGGAATCGTTGGTCAACAGTTGAACGGTATGCGGCAATACACGCATGCCGCAGCCCCTGCACATGTTGTCGCGCACTTCCGCCAGAGCGGTGGTGGGATGCCGGCGTTGAATCTGGCCGTAGAGAATAAGCAGGTTTTCGGGAATTTTGGCGGCGACTGCGGCGCGCTCGGCAACGGCATCGTGCCATTTTTTCTTTTCGTCGGCGAATTGCGCTTCGATTTGTTTCTTTACCGCGGATAGTCGGTGTTCGTCCTCCTTCAGGTTAGCCTCGGCATTTTTCACGAGACGCTCTGACTCTTCGATGGCCATCATTTGCTCGAGGACCAGGTCTTCCGCTTTGGCGGCTTCGGCTTCGGCGTTAGCGGTTTCATGCAGCAGCGCTTTGTAGGCTTCGTTGGTTTTGACGGAGGCGGTCTGGGAGCGGTATTTTTTCGCGCGATCCTTCCATTGTTCGACGTCCAGTTCGAGTTTCTTGCGATTGGTCTGGCCGTGGGTGAGTTTTTCCTTGGCGGAGGTTACCGCGGCTTTGGAGCCGGTCAGCGTGGCGTCCGCTTCCTTCATTTTCTTGGGCAGGCCTTCGAGGTCGGTGCGCAGCGCAGCGATGGATTGGTCCAGACGTTGTAGTTCCATCAACTGAGGAATCGCCGGATGCATTGGAGAGTGATTCTAACACATGGGGACGGGAGGTCTGTGCGTGTGGGTGGCTGACGAAATCTGCGAGGCGTGGGCGTCGTGGCGAACCGCCTCAGAAGGCGGTCCCTACACAGGAAAGAGAAACCAGGGCCTCGACAAGGATTGGCGATCTTGCGGACATGGGGCGCAGCAACGCTGCGCCCCTACGGGAAAACCTCGGGACGTGCTTAAGCGGTTTTTAGGTCGCGGCGAATTAGGGCGGCGTCTACGAAATAGCCCAGGCCGATGGCCAGGGGCAGGACGCCGAAGGAACCGGCAACCATGGTTTCCGGTTCACCGGAGAAGCGGGCTATCAGCGCGAACATGATGATGAAGCCCAAGCCGCCGCTAACCAGCAGAATTCCTGCGCGACGGGAACGCGCGAATTGCGAAAGTTCCGGCTCCACAGGGATGGAAGTACCGTGTTCCAGGGCCGCCAAGCGCTCTTCGCTACGAAGCTTCCGCACTCGATAGTAAGTATAGAAACCAGCTACGGGAATGCCACAGGTCAAAACCACCGCCACCAAGCCAATCAGTTCTGGGCCCATCGTTGTGCTCCTCGCATGTGCAAAATGTTAGGCCGCGGGTGCGGTCTCAGTAAGAGATACGGATAGTGCCGGGAAAAGTTCCCGCCACGGGGAGCTAGCGGGGGGCGATTTCGTGCACTTGCATGAGGGAATCGACGGCCAGAGTGGGGTAGCGAATCGGGGAATCCGGCGGTGCGGGAGGGTGTTCAGCAACGACCTGGAAGTCCGCCCCGGAGCACTCAATGCGATACGCGTAGCCATCCCGGCCCTGGCGCTTCATGGTCAGGGAGTCGGCGGCGGCCAGTTCGTCCAGGGACAAGCATTTGCTGTTCAGCGCGATGTTTTGACGCTCGGCTTGCGCGATCTGCAGCAGGTCGCTGCGCACACCGGTAAGGCTGATGGCCTGCGTTGGGGTTGTGCCAGGATCAGTCGTGGGCATCTTTTTGAGATAGTACTCGTAGACACCGAATAGAACGGCGGCGGCGACAAGGAGCATGGCTAGTGCGCGCATACCGCTAGTCTTTCGCGGAGAAATGCACATAGCAAGGATTTCGTGCAGCCGCGATATCTTTTAGTACCAGGGAAGTAACAGGGCCAGTGGAAGAACCCTCGTCCAGATCGTTCTGCTACGCTGTAGTCAACGCCGCATCCCTCTCCGGTCAGCGTTTCCCCTCCAGGTGAATTCATGAGCGTAGCTGCGTCCAAGGAGGAAATTCTTGATATTGCCAAGTTGCGAGAACAGGACCTGGAAGAAGCGCGCATCATTCAGGATGTGATGCTGCCCGCACATCCGCTGCGGGAGGGCCGGTAGTAATTTCGAACGCGTTCCAGCCCATGCTGGAAGTGCGGGGAGACTACCTGGATTATTTCGCATTATTGTACGTCGGAGACGTCAGCGGAAAGGGTTTGCCGGCAGCTTTATATGCTGCATTAGCGGTGGGGACACTTCGCGGAATTCACAAAACCGGGATGCTACCGTCGCGCCTGCTCTCGCTGCTGAATCAGCGCCTATTGCTGCGCGGAATACCCGGGCGGCACAGCGCGATTCAATATGCCGTGTTTGACCCAGCCACCTCCACGATTCAAATCGCTAGCGCAGGCATGGCCGGGCATTTTTGCTTCGCGGAAACGCGTGCAGCATCCTGAAAACTGCCGGAATTCCGCCGGGACTCTTTGCGGAAGCGGCGTACGACGACATCGTTTTGGAGTTGCAGCCGGGCGACTCGCTCTTCTTCTGCACCGATGGGCTGACAGAAGCGCGGAGCGGCGATGATCGCGAGTTCGAAGTCGAAGGCGTGCAAGAGATCTGCAGGAGCAATCTGGATGCGAGTCCCATTGAGCTGCTCGGCCGGGTATTTGCAGCGATAGAGAAATTCACCGTGGGCTGCCGGCAGTGGGACGACATGACTGCCGCGGCGTTTCGCCTGGAGCCGGACCCTGATTGCTGAATCGCGGATGATGGAGGAAAGAACATCACCGCCATGTTTTCCAATTGACCAAGTCCGCCGCATCCAGTAACAACAATAGATATAACTGGGTAAGCTGAGGAGTCCTCGATGAAAACGAAGTCCCCGCTCGTTTTGGCACTCGCGTGCCTTCTTTCGTGGTGTCTGGCTGTGCCGCCGGCAACTCCGGCCGAACCCGACCCACAAACTCCCGGGCAGCGCGCCGGCGAGGTGTCCCGCGTGATTCCCACAGTGAGTATCGCTCGCGGCGCGAAATCGGTGAATGCCTCCGCAAAAACCGTCGTGGACTGGCAGGACGTTCTGAATACGCAGGCGAACGCTCGCGCTCGAGTGTCGCTGGATGACGGCTCGGTGTTGAATGTGGGCTCGGATTCTTCCGTGCACGTGACGAAACACGACGCCGGCGCACAGCAGACGGAACTGGAACTCAGCTTCGGCAAGATGCGGACGCAGGCACAGAAGATCGCGCAACCCAATGGCAAGTTTGAAGTGAAAACGCCGGCAGGTGTAGCAGGCGTAGTCGGCACGGATTTCTACGTAGGTTACGAAAATAACATGATGACGGTGATCGTGTTCGAGGGCGTCGTGAGGGTGTGCAACCTGGCTGGAGTCTGCGTGGAAGTAAAGCCCGGACAGATGTCCACGGTGAGGAATGGCGACACGTCAGGGCCCGCAGCGCCAGTGCAAGCGACGTTAAGCATGCTGACGGATGCGGTAAACAGCACGACTTTGGGCAGTGGGCCGGGAGTGCAACAGGTCCACCACATCAGCAAGGGCACGGCGATAGCGATCGCTGTACTTGCGACTATTCCGCTGGTGGTCATCCCGATTGTGGCGACGCGCTCTTCGTCCACCGCTCCTCCCAAGACGCTGCCCAACGGCTGCCCGGTTGGAGCAGCGGACTGCGCCCCCTGAAATCGCTCTGGAGGGTAATGTGGTCAGTTCCAAGTCAATTGCGCGTCTGCGCTGGCTTTCGTTTGCAACTCATAGGACTTGGAACCCATCTAACTAATGTGGGTATCTTCCATGGATACCTCTACGGGTATTCCGTTGATACTGCCGTAGTCAGACTCGCGGAATGCACCCTTTGTCTCGCCTGCGACGCTGGCGTACACTGAATGTTTAATGAATCCGTCTAATTTGAAGTGAGGCACTCCTTGACAAGTTCATTCTCAATTTCCACGCGCGCACACGTGCGCACGGCGACACGATTCGTGATTGCAGCCACACTCGGCATTCTGCCGGTGGCAGTCGTAAAAGCAGGACCTCCTGACGCGCCCAAGGCTTCGCCACTGATCCCGACCATGAAGGCGGAACTGGACAGATCGCTGAAAGCTCTGTCTACACAGGATCCACCCGCCTATTTTATTGGCTACACGCTTACCGATACGCAGAGGGCCACGGTTTCTGGCTCGAATGGCGCGCTGCTGAGCAGCGACGAGGGTCGGAATCGCTGGCTGGAAGTGACCGTGCGCACGGGCAGCTACGAACTGGATAACACGCACAAGGTGGATGGACGCCAGCCGCCAAATGGCGGGCCGGGAACCAATGCTCCGGTCGACGACGATGGCGACGTGCTGCGCCGGGTGCTTTGGCTGGAGACGGACAAGCAATACCGCGCCGCGGCGGAAGCGCTGATCAAGGTCAAGACCGGCAATGAAGTGAAAGTGCAGACCGAAGAGGGGCGAGCACCGGATTTTTCGCGCGATAAGCCGCAGACCTCTATCGGCCCGTGGGTTTCCTTCACGCTGGATCGCAAGCCGTGGGAAGAAAAAACGCGCGCGTACACAAAGTATTTCCGCGAATCGCAGGCGGTGATCAATTCCATCGTGACGTTTACCGCGCAAGCGCAGAACGCCATTCAAGTGACCAGCGAAGGAACGCAGCTGCAATTTGGCCAGATTCGCTACCGGCTGGAATTGTTCATCCAGGGCAAAGCCGGCGATGGCATGGACATCGAGCGCTACTACAATTTTGACTGGGTGAATCCCTCGGATGCGCCGGATGACAAGGCCGTCTATGCGGCAGCAGCGCAACTCCGCAAGGAGATGGAAGGGCTGGTTGTGGCTCCGCTGAATGATCCTAGCGTCGGTCCAGCATTGCTGACCGGCCGGGCCGCCGCGGTTTTCTTCCACGAAGTTTTCGGACATCGCGCGGAAGGGCATCGCCAGAAGGATGTGAACGAAGGACAGACGTTTGCAAAGATGGTGGGCGAGCCGATTCTGCCGGACTTCATCAGCGTGATTGACGACACTACGATGAGGAAGCTGGGCAAGGACGATTTGCTGGGTTACTACCAGTTTGACGACGAAGGCGTAAAGGCGCAGAAGGTTATGCTGGTGGACCATGGCGTCCTGAAGAATTTCGAAATGTCGCGTTCGCCGCTGGCGGACTTTCCGGTGTCGAATGGACACGGCAGGCGGCAGCTGGGTGCGACGCCGGTTTCGCGTCAGGGCAACCTGATCGTGGAGAGCAGCAAGACGATGACGAACGCGCAGTTGCGCGCGAAGCTGATCGAACTGGTAAAGCAACAGGGCAAGCCTTATGGGTTGCTGATCGACGATATCGCCGGCGGGTTCACATTCACGGGCCGCGGGCAACCGCAAGCATTTCAGGTGCAGCCGCTGGTGGTTTACAAAGTGTTTGCCGATGGACGCCCGGATGAATTGGTACGCGGCGTGGACATCGTGGGAACACCGTTGGCCGCGTTGACGAAGATCGTGGCGACGGGCGATACACCGGAAGTGTTCAATGGATATTGCGGAGCGGAATCTGGCTCCGTACCGGTGAGCGCTGCCGCGCCCGCGTTGCTGACCTCGGAACTAGAAGTGCAGAAGAAGCAGTCCTCCACCGACCGGCCGCCCATTCTGCCGCCACCGGCACATGACACGGCGAAAGCGGGAGGCCTCCAGTAATGCGCGCCCTACGAACAACGGCAATTCTTCTGGCGGCAGGATTTGCTTTTGCACCGATGGCCTTTGGCCAGGCGGCAAGGGACAACGATCAGACACTGCGAGCCATGCGGGATGAAATGGCGCGCAGCAAAACGCGGTTGGAGCTGCAAATCTCCAAATCGGACAAACCGGTACGGCCGTTTTACGTGGAGTATCGTTTGCTGGATCTGGATGTGCGAGAAGTCGTGGGAGAATTCGGCGCGCTGGTGAGCACCAACCACAACCGCAACCGCTCGATGAGCGTGAATGCGCGTGTTGGCGATTACAAGCTGGACAGCTCCAATTTCATCAGCGATGAGGGCTTCCGCGGATTCATCGGGTCAACCGGAACCGTCGGCATCGATCACGATTACGATTCGCTGCGCCAAGATCTTTGGATCGCCACGGACCAGGCGTTCAAGGAAGCCGTGGAGACGTACTCACGCAAGCAGGCTTATCTAAGCAGCCTTGCGCGCGCATCGGACATTGACGATTTTTCCAGGGCGAATCCTGTGCAGCACATTGAGCCGCTGGTGGCGCCGGATTGGAGCAATCGCAACTGGGAGCAGGAGGCGCGCGATACTTCAGCGGCGCTTCGCGCTTTCCCGCAGATTTATGAAGCGCGGGTGACCTACTACCTGGTGTACACGACGGAATATCTGTTGACCAGCGAGGGAACAGAAGTTCGCGTGAACCATTCCTTTGCGGCTATCGAAGCGGGGATGAATTCACTGGCGGATGATGGCATGCCGATCAACCATTATTACTCGACCTATGCTGCACGGCCTGGAGAGCTTCCTTCGGAAGATGCCGTGCGCAAGAGCTTGAATGTGGCGGGAACAGAGTTGATGGCGATGCGCGCTGCGCCGCCCGCGCCAGATTACACGGGACCGGTGTTGTTCGAATCGCGCGCGGCCGCGGCGCTGATCGCGCAAGTGCTTAGTCCATCGCTGGGCGGAGCACGGCCACCCCTGGCTTTTCAGCCGGTGATGGAACAGATGATGAGCAGCCTGGGTGCGCGAAGCGAATGGAGCGGCAAGGTGGAAGCGCGCGTACTGCCGCTAAGCGTCACGCTGGTGGATGATCCAGCGGCGAAGGATTACAAGGGTACGCAGCTGGTCGGCGGCTACACCATCGATGAAGAAGGTGTGCCGGCCGAAAAAGTTACGGTGGTACAGGATGGCAAACTGAAAGAGTTGCTGATGTCGCGGCGGCCCGGGCCGGATTTCGAAAAGTCGAATGGGCACGGGCGCAGTGGATTCCTGGCCGATTCCAAACCGACGATGAGCAACTTGTTCTTCACTTCTTCGGAAGCGGTTTCGAAAGACGAGTTAAAGAAGAAGTTTCTGGATGCGTGCACCGCGGAAAAGCTGGAGTTCTGCCTGGTAGTGCGGGAGATGGACAATCCATCGCTCAGCTTGATGCATCAGGATGATTTCAGTGAATTGCTGGCGAGTTTTGGCGGGAATGCTTCGACGGACCGGCTGCCGCTGGTGGTTTACAAACTTTATCCGAAGGATGGACGCGAGGAATTGGTGCGTGGAGCACGGATCACCGGCTTTAGCCCGCGGACGTTGCGCAACATTACGGGAATTGGCAACGACGACTACGTTTACAACTACATGCAGAGTCAGGTGATCGGCGTTTCGGGAACGGCGCTTGGCGCATTCGGAACGGCGCAGAGTGGATTGCCGGCGACGGTGGTTGCACCTTCACTGTTCTTCGAGGAAGTGGAATTCCGTGGGGCACGCGGCGAGCCGAAGCGGCTGCCGTTGCTGCCAGAGCCGCCCATGAGCGCGAAGGTTTCCGAAGGAAATTGAAGGGGCGCGGTGAAGAGTAGGAAAAGCCGACCCAAGAAGGCGGCCTAAACCCTACAACGAAGAAAAACGGCAGTCCCGGATTAAGCCAGCGACGTGTTTTATTGTTTCACGTCGGCCAAGAGATCTTCGTAATCATTTATCGTGATTTTGTCTATCTTCTGCGGAATGACGAAATTGACCGGCTCCTTCGGATGAGTGGCCGCAATTGTGCCGAGCCGGACAACCTTATCGCCCATATGCGCGTACAGCGGAATCAGATCTTTCCAGTTATCCGGAACTCCGGAACGAACAAGCTCTCCAGTGACGGTGCTCTTGCCGTCCGCGGTTGCCGACACACTCGCGTGAAATGAATATTGCGGCCTTTCGGTTCCGTACACGTACTGGTTGAAGAACCAATCCATTTTGCGATTGCCATCCAGATCCATGTTCTTGGTCATGTGTTTTTCAACAATGGCTTTGAAATCCTCGGTGGAAGCAGCCTTGTTGTCGAAAGTCCTGCAGTAGTCCTGCATGGTCTCCTTGAAAATATGTTCCGGGTCTGGATTGTGTGAGTCCATCATTTGTTCACGAATCATTTGCAACACATAGCCACCCTTGGAATAGATCAAATCCTGGTACGACCCTCCATCCGTCACTGAGGACCTGATACGCCGGCCCATCCAGATCGGACCGAGCGTTTCCACTCGGTGGCCGTTGAAATCCTGTCGCGCGAGTTTGGATTTATCCAGCCGGATTTGAGTCAGGGCTTCCTTCATGTTTTCACGATACTGAACGTACAGAAGACCCGAGAATTGGGCGAAGCCCTCGGAGAGCCACTGGTCATGGTAGCTCTTCCAGCCGACGCGATGGCCCCACCACTGGTGAGAACTTTCGTGGCCGCGAAAAAAATCCGTGAGTTGCGTTTGGTTTCTGACTCCGAGCGCGTTGCGCTGCGTTGAATCCAGAAAGGTAATCCAGGAAAGATACAGAAGACCGGGCCAGCCCTGGCCATATCCCCCCACGATGTTGGTGACGGCGATCTGCTTGTACGGGTAGGGGCCAAAGTAATTCTGAAATAATTTGAGCGTATTCGCCGTTTCAATGTTAATGGTTTTTCCCAACGCAGCAGGCGTGAGATTACCGATTGCCGGCGCACTCGCGCTCAAGGGCGCGTTGGGTCCATTGGCGAGTTCGTTGGACGAATCGAAGTTCTGCATGATGGATTTCAATAAGTCGTCCGGCTGATTATTGGCGTAGACGTCAATTTGGATGTCTCCGAGCTTGTCGCTAATGACTTTGTAATCCCCGAAGGCAAATCCCGCAGCCGCCAGTGGGATTCCGCTCTTCCATGTGGTGATCAGGTCCTTGCCGTCCGTGGTCTCGGACTGTTTTTCTCCTGTGGCAATTAATTTGTATCTCTTCGGAATGCGAAACGTCAGGTCGAAAGCGGAACGGAATGCGAACGGATCAACCCCGGGTTCGGGCGAAAAGCTCACTGGATACCACCCAAAGCTCTCGCAAAAGTAATTGCCGCTGCCTACTTTTTCCACAACGTGTTTCCCGCCATAGTGAAACTCCAGAATGTGGCTCTGTTCCGCGGTTGTAGGAGTTTTGAGGATTACCGCCAGATAGTTTCCGTAGCTTTGGATCTGATCTTTGCGCACCTGCGCCTGAAAGAAGGCCAGCGGATTGCCTTGAGCATCCTTCACGGAATCCACGCGAAGATTGGAGTCCATATCGAAGAGCAGGACGCGCTCATTCGAGTGATGAGGCTGCAGGGTAACGCGCGCGGTCGCAGTAAGGTCCGCGTTGTCGGCAACCTCGGTCGAAAGCTGATAGCTGGTAATCAGAAAATCTGTTTTTGCCGCTGGATCGTCATACGCGTGACGTGGATCTTTCAGATCCGCGGGGAAGATCATCCAATAGTCCCGAAACTTTACGCCGCCAAAGTCCGCCCACCGCCCTACCCGGATTTCCTCGGGTTGCATCGCGTCATCGCGTACCTCTACCCAAGACTTATCCCTCGTCCGGAAATCTCCAAGAAAATAGGCGCTCCGCTTTTTGTCGGGAGACATTACTCCGAAAAAGAGCCTGGGCAGGTATTCCGCGCCCAAATCCTCGCGTTCTTGCTGGCGCTTGGAGTACAGCTCATCTACAGTCGGGCCTGATTCCTTCCATTTCACCTGCTTGGAGACTTCTTCGAACAATCCGTCCGAGAAACTGAAAGTCGCATCGGTGAAGGCCATGTCCAGTTTGTCCTGCTTGGTAAACAGGCGAAGTTGCTGCGCTTCGATGGGATTGGGTGGATCGGCGCTGAGCTTGCCCTGACCGTGGAAGACCGCTCCAAACACTACGCCATTGACCGGCCTGACGAATTGGATGGAACCGTTGACGAGCGTGATGTGGATTCGGTCGCGAACAATTTCCACGTTCTCAGTCGACGCGACCTTTGTGGGGTCCATGGAAGGAGAAGACAGAGTGTTCCATATCCCGGCACCGTCGCCTGTTTGGGAAACTGCATGTGCGGCGAGCCGGCTGGGGACTAGGAAGGAGACAAGGAACACGATCAGGAACAGGAACAGGGCGAAGGCGAACACGGGTTTCATCGGGACTCCAGGAATTCGGGCAACTTTTCGGGTACGGTGCTTAGCGTGTTATACGGCTTGCTGAGCTGAATTATTGCACCGCGAGCCTATTGGCGAAAGTGGACCGGCGAAACTGCAGCCGATTCATAAATATTATAGGCTTAGGACCATGGCTCTTCTGCGGGGAGCGCAATTTGGCGCCCAGGAAAAAAAGCGCGCAGCGCTATTGAGCATCGGCTCGGCGGGCATATTGCTGTGCCTGAAGACGTTCCTGGTAGCCACCACAGGAAGTCTCGGCGTGCTCTCCGAAGCGCTGCATTCCGGGCTGGATTTGGTGGCGGCCGTCATCACGTTTCTTTCGGTCCGTGTGTCGGACGAACCGGCGGATGAGAAGCACCCTTACGGGCACGGCAAGTTTGAGAATTTTTCGGCCTTCGTGGAGACCGGTCTGCTGCTGCTGACCGCGCTGTTTATCATTTACGAGGCATTTTCCCGCCTGTTTTTTCACAATGTGCATATCGAACCGAGCCTGACGGCGATTGTGATTCTGCTCGTCGCGCTGGCCATAGACCTGACACGCGCGCGCACTCTGAGTAAGGTTGCCAAAAAATACGAAAGCGAAGCCTTGGAAGCGGACGCGTTGCATTTTTCGACCGATGTCTGGAGCACCGTGGTTGTGATTCTGGGAATCGCGCTGGTATGGGCGGGAAATGTGTGGCATGTGCCGTGGCTAGGTTACGCCGATGCGTTGGCAGGTCTCGCGGTGGCCGGGGTGATTCTGTGGGTTGGCTCGCAACTCGGCCGGCGGACTTTGGATGCGCTGCTGGATGCGGCTCCGCAAGGCCTGCAGAACGAAATTACTAACGCCGTCCGACGAATGGATGGGGTGTTGGACGTGGAACGCGTTCGCGTGCGGCGGGCTGGAAACCGGCACTTCGTGGATGCGACGGTTTCGGTCGCGCGAACTGCGAGCCTGGAGCAAGTGCACACGTTGACGGATGCGATTGAAAAACGCGTTGGCGAAATTGTGCCTTCGGATGTGGTTGTCCACGCGGAGCCGCGCGCCCCACGAAACGAACATCTTTTCGAAGCGATCCGCGCCGTGGCCCAAAAACTGGGACTGGCGATTCATGACGTAACCGCCTGGCAAGACGATGCAAACCTCTTCGTCGAACTTCACTTGGAGGTCGACGAGAATTTGAGTCTGCGCGCGGCCCACCGGCGAGCCACGGAACTGGAAGAAGGCATCCAGCAACTTCGCGCCGGGAACGTGCAGGTAAATATCCACATCGAACCGCTCGGCAAACACATCGCTACGCCAGACACGCGAGAAGGCGAGATGCGGCAACTGGAACTGGCGGTAGAGAACTTTCTGAACAAGCTCCCCATCGAGTATGACGAGTTGCTAAATTGCCACGATGTGCGTGTGCGGCAGGTGGAGCAGCATATTCTCGTTTCGTGCCACTGCACGATGAAAAGCGATCTACCTATTACGCGCATTCACGACGTGACCGCTGCACTCGAAGATCGCGTGAAAGAGGCTTTCCCGCAGATTTTCCGCGTGACCATTCATCCCGAGCCCGCGGAAGAGGCGTAGCCATGAAGTCACGCATGCTATCGAAAATAGCGTTTTTGGTTGGCGTCTCAATTTCGTTATTCGCAAGATATGCGGACCCGCAGACCAGCATGCATCAGCGGGCTCCGACTTACTTCGAACTCGTCGACATAGCGTTTCGATATTCCGAAAGCTTGCCCTCGGAATCTAAGAACATAGACTCTCGAGTCGTAATTAGATATTTGCCGGGTAGCGAAGCGCCTGAAACGCAGTTTGTCATCCTGAGATATGGAAACGGGACAGTTGCGGTCACCCGGTACAACGTGAGGAAGGAACACGTCGATTAGCGAGGTTTACAACCAGGCCTTCGCTAGAAAGAAAAACCCTGCAACTGAGGACATTGTGCATAACCTCAGCATAGAAAAGAGGGACTTGGGAAATTCAGATGCGGTACTGAAGCTCCTCGATCAACTCTCGCGTCTTTCTATCCGTACCAAACTCAGTCACGACATTTGTACGGATGGAATCACGTATGAACTGCGGATTGAAAACGCTTCCAACAAACTTCACGCTTCGCTTTCCGATTGTGCCTACGACGCGAAGTCGAATTCTGGGGCAATCATGAGGTGGATTAAGGATTTTCCCGCAAAAGCTCAATACTAACGGGGCAAACACCGGAGAGATAACAAAGTTGCCTAGTCGTTCGACGCGGTTCGCGCAAAGAGTTGCGCGCCAAACGCGATGATTGCGGAGAAGCACACCAGGACGTAGCGCGGCTCGGGCGTCTCAAGGCTGGCGAGAAACGCGGTGCGCACCAGAATGTATAAGACGATGAAGGCGATCGCCGGGCGTACCGCGGGGTAACGCCACAATTTCCAGGCGCCCGCAATTCCCAACGCGACGTAAATGATATTCAAGAAAAAATAGGAGATGGTGACGCGCTGATCCACCGGATCTTCTTCATGCATATACCGGAGGGGGAAGACATTGCCGGACACTGGAAGAAGTTCGATGCGCGGCGTAAACCAGATGCGCACGGCCCGCTTTAACGGAATCCAGAGGTAAGTTCGCAAGGGATGACGCGCGGTGCGTTCGCGAGCGAGTTGCGCAAAAATAGCGTCTTCGTCCGCGGTCCAAGTAGTCTCATCGTTATATTTTTCCAGAACGCTTTCGACACGCTCGCGTTCCTCCGGCGTGTCGAAGGCCGACGGCGGAATGTCCTCAAGGCGAATTTCTTCATCGTTCAGCTTCCAGGCAACAAGATAGACGTCTCGAAAACGATACAGCCAGGTGCGTTCCCAGGCTATGAAGCCTTTGGGGTCGAGTTCTCCCGGAAGCATGGTGTTTTTGGGAGCCAGCGGCTGGAATTCGTGCAGGGCGATCGCGTTTCGCACGACCCAAGGCGAAAGTGGGAGCGCAAAACCACACATCATAAACACGCAAATGAGGATCAATCGGCGGATTTGACCAGTGCGCACCAGCAAGAAGGTGAGCACGAGGACGGCGGCAATCAGGAGCAAGGGCGTTTCCGGTCGAAACAGTGTGCCCAAGCCCACCACAAATCCGCCGAGGGCAGCGAGTATTCGCAGGTCGACAGACTTCACGACGTTGCTCGTGGCAGGCGCATTCGCGTCTCCGCTCGGCACTCTCAACGTTGTAGGGTAGGGGCCAATCACTCGATAGCTCAGGCTCACGGGAGAGCCGAAAGCCTGGGTAAGTAGTAGGGACAAAAGAGCGAAAGCAAGCGCAGTGAAGAAGATGGCCCAGGTTTCCGTGAGGGGCACAGCCACATAGTGCGCCGTAAAGGGACAAAGCGCGGCCAACCACAACGCAGTCATGTAGACATTGCGGAGCAAAGGGAGATGAGGGCGGGCCCATAGCGCCAGCAACGCCGCAAACGCGCCGATTACGGCACACGTCGCGACATCGACGAGCAGTTGCGCCATACCCACGTAGAAGTGAGCGTCCGGGCCTGTGCGGCGGGTAATCGCGTAGACAAGCGCCAGGAACGCGGGGTACCCGGGCATACGCAGGTCCACGGGAACGATGGAATCCCCGATGTTCATGGCGAAAACGTGATGCTGGAGCCAATTGGTGGCGATCTGCTCGTAGACGACGGCATCGCCGGAACTAGCCGGAAACTTCAGCAGGAAAAACAGCCGCACGCAAACCGCAGCCAAAAGCGCCGTCACAGGATTCCAGAAAATTCGCCTCATAGTTGCTTGGCATCTTACAATAGGGAGGTTGAGGTTCTCCTGACGGAGTGAATCCTGCCACCGGCGCCCCACCCCTGGGCCGTGGCGACTATGCTGCATGAAAGAACGTAAACCGATATTTTATGATTCGGAAAAGGTCCGCTGGCGGCGAACGCGGCGGGTCCTGGAAGTCAGTGGAGCGCTGCTGACGCTGCTGCTGGTGTATTTCTTTTTCACCATAGCGGGCAGCGTGGAGCTTCCATTGGCGCTGCTTCCCGACACGCGGCCGGGTTACCATTCCGTCAAAAGAAAACTGTTGAAGCCGGTTGCGTATCGCGAAGGGCGAAAAAAGCGCGTCGCAAATATCGGCCAAGTGCCCTCCACCTACGATCCATTGCGAGCCGCATTCTTTGTCAGTTGGGACTCGAACAGTCTGGCGTCGCTGAAGAGACATTACAAAGATATTGACCTGCTGATGCCCCAGCAGCTTCACGCCGTTACTCCGGATGGCGCGCTCACGGTGGTGGATTACGAACGAAATGGAGTACAGGTGAAGGTTTCGCCTGAGGAGGCATTGAACCGGCTGAGGCAGGACAAACTTCACCAGTGGATGCGCTCGCTCAGTCCGCCCGTGGACCTGCCCATGATGGCGGTGTTGGACAACTACGATGGCACGGTGTGGAAGGTGAAAGAAATGGCGGGGCTGCTGGGCAACGCGGCCGCGCGGCAGCATCTGGTTGCGGACGCCGTGAAATTTGCCGTGGAGTCACATGAAGTCGGAATCATAGTGGACTTCGAAGAGATCCCCACCAAGAGCCAGCCACACTTTCGAGAGTTCATTCGGGAATTTGCGCCAGCGTTGCATTCGGTGGGATTGAAGCTGATGGTGGCGCTGCCGGCGCGAGACGACGAATTCGATTACGCGTTCTTTGGCAAAGAGACGGATGCCATCGTGCTGATGAATTATGACCAGCACTGGCTGACGTCTCCCCCAGGACCGATTGCGGCGCAGGATTGGTTCATGGAAAATTTGCGGCAGGTGCGCCAAGTAGTGCCAGCGCAAAAGATCGTGGTGGGCATCGCGAACTATGCGTACGACTGGACGGAAACGGGCAAGAACGAAAAACCGCATTCGGAGGAATTCAGCGTACAGGAAGCGCTGTTGCACGCCTACGAATCGGAAACCGATGTGGAGTTCGATTCGGCTTCGCTGAATCCGCATTATTCTTATTCTGACGATCAGAATCGCACGCACCAGGTATGGCTTCTGGACGCCGTGACGGCGTACAACGAGCTGCGTGCCAGCGAGCGGCTGGGTGTGCAGGGCACCGCGTTATGGCGCTTTGGTTCCGCGGACACGTCACTTTGGCCGATCTGGGATGCGACACGTCCAGACAATGCGCAACGCGAAAAGCTGGAAGATGTGCCCCCGGGTCCGGATTTAATCCTTGAGGGCGACGGAGATATCTGGCACATCGTGGACACGCCCAAGCATGGCAAGCGCAGCTTTACGTACGACGCCGCGACGGATCTGATTACCAGCGAAAAGTACGACTCCTATCCGCTGTCCTACGACATCGATCAGCTGGGCGGCCAGAAGAAGCAGGTTGTGATTTCGTTCGACGACGGGCCGGACCCGCGCTGGACTCCGAAAATCCTAGATATCTTGAAAGAAAAGGGAGTACCGGCGGCTTTTTTTGTGATTGGAGACGAGGCCAACCGGGCCCCGGACATCCTGAAACGCGAATATGCCGAGGGGCATGAAATCGGGAATCACACGTTCACGCATCCGAAGTTCGACGAGATTTCGAAGACCCAGACGAAGTGGGAATTGAACCTGACACAGCGTCTGATCGAAAGCACCATAGGCGTTAAGTCGATCCTCTTCCGGCCGCCTTATGGCATCGATCACCAGCCGGAATACGCGGAGGAAGTAGCGACACTCCCTTACCCTCAAGAACTGGGATACATCATCGTCGGTCAGCGAATCGATCCGAACGACTGGCGCATGCCGGATGAGATTCATCAGATATCGACCCAGGAAATTGTGGAAGGCGTGATGCAGCAAGCCGACAAGGGCAACATAATCTTGCTACACGACGGCGGAGGCGACCGTTCGCATACGGTGGAGGCGCTGCCGCAAATCATCGATCAGTTGAAGGAACGCGGATACCGGTTTGTGTCGGTGTCCGACTTGATTGGCAAGACACGCGCGGACGTTATGGTGCCGCTGTCTGCACGGGAAAGAATGGCGGCGCAGGCAGATGGAGTGATTTTTGCGATATTCCAATGGCTGCGCTTCGCGATTGCGACCGTGTTCATTCTGGGTATCGTACTGGTGAGTGCTCGAGCGCTGGTCATCGGAATTCTGGCGGTCATCGAGAAAATGCGGCCGGATCGTGTGTCGATGCCGAACCCGCCTCCGGGCGTGACCGTGCTGATACCGGCGCACAACGAAGAAGTCGACATCGTGCAGACGGTGGACTCCGTGCTGGCCTCGAACCTGGAAGATATTCGGGTAATCGCGGTGGATGACGGATCGGCGGACCGCACGCTGGAGTTGCTGCAAACCAATTTTGGCGGCAATCCGCGGGTACAGATTTTGCACCAGGTGAATCGCGGCAAAGCAGCGGCGCTAAACAACGCTCTATCCCACGCGCAGACAGAAATTGTTGTCACCATCGATGCGGACACGGAGATTGAGCCGGATGCGATCAGCAAATTAGTGCGGCACTTTTCGCATGCGGATGTGGGCGCGGTGGCGGGCAACGTGAAGGTGGGCAACAGGTCTCGCTGGCTGACGCGGTGGCAGGCGTTGGAATACATCACCAGCCAGAACATGGAGAAGCGCGCGTTTGATCTGCTGAATTGCATTACGGTGGTGCCTGGTGCGTTGGGTGCGTGGCGCCGGGAAGCGATTGAGGCGGCCGGCGGAATTACCGCGGACACCGTGGCGGAAGACGCGGACCTGACCATTGCGATCCGAAGACTTGGTTGGCGAGTTGCCTATGATGAAGAAGCCATCGCCTGGACCGAAGCGCCGGAAACGCCGAGGCAGTTGATTCGCCAGCGATTCCGGTGGACATTTGGGACTTTGCAATCTTTCTGGAAGCACAGCGACACGCTCTTACGTCCAAAATATGGCACCCTGGGCTGGATCGCGCTGCCGAATATTTTTGTTTTTCAGATTGTACTGCCGCTGATTTCGCCGATCATCGATTTGCTGTTTCTTGGCAGCCTGATCCTATGGGGACTCGCGCAATTGCACATTACGCAGATTCCCCAACTTTGGACCACCGCGGACGTGCAGCGTTCGGTGGTGTTCTTTCTCGGCTTTGTGATTATCGATGTATTTACGTGCGTTGTAGCGTTCGCGCTAGAACGAAAAGAGGATTGGACCCTGCTTATTCCAGTTCTGTTGCAACGGTTTTACTACCGGCAGTTGATGTACATCGTGCTGTTCCGCTCGGTGAAAGAGGCAGTGAGCGGGAGGCCGGTTGGGTGGAGAGGTGTTGAGCCGGAACCTCCGCGGCCTGCGCCGGAGCCTGCGACGCTATAGGTTCTTCTTTCTGCGTCTGCAATCAATAAGCAAAAAAAAGGAAAGGCGCCCGCCTCAGAAAGCGGCCGCTACACGTGTGTCGAATAAGGGGCGATCTGCGAAGTGCGGTTAGTGAGAGGGGCTGATTTCTGTGGTGGGCGCGGGGTCGTCGGCTGGGGGAAGGAAGAATTCGCGTGGAGAGACACGGAACTGGTGGAACAGAGAGCGAAGGACGTGCCAAGTATCGTCGCGGGAAACGTCTTGGGCGCCGAGCGCGAGACGCAGCGCGAGATAAAAGCTCGTGCTGAGATTGAGTACGAATGTGACCGCGATACCCAACCCAGCCCAGACAAGCGCATTCAGACCGAATGCACCGAGTCCGAGGGAGCCTATCCCTAGCGCGAGCATGCCGGTGGAAAGCGTTACGTGGCGGACATCGAGAGGCAAGCCAAAGAAATGGCCTAAGATCGGGGTCATGCCCAGCATGAAGCCGAGCACGATGGAACCGCCCCAGCCCGCGATATTTTGGGAGAACGAGTCGGCAATTTCCGCGAGGCGCTCCGGCTTGACCAATGAACCCAGGCGGTGCTCCGCGATGGCGCGGGGCAATTGGTGATAAACGGCCCAATTTTCGATCCAGCCGCCGGCGAGACTGGACAACCAGAGAATCACACCGGTGACGATCGCGTAAAAAATTGTGCCGCTGTGAATTGGGTTCAACGAGTTCACGGTATAGTGCGCTACTTCGTCGGTCAGGAACGGCGAACCAAGTAAGGCACGCCAAATCATGCAAAAGACCACTGCGCCAGCGCTAACGGCAACGATGTTCCCCAGCGCGGCGGCAAGCTGCGTCCGAAAAATGCGCGCTGAATAGGTCACCAATTCGTCGTTGCGGTAATCCTCGGGCATGTCACCGATTATTCGCGCCAGCGTCGCACCGGTCATCGACGGCTGTTTTGTTGCCAGCGCCAGATGGAAGTTCTGCATCAGCACGAAACTTACGGCATAGTTCACGCCCGCCAAAAAGCCTTCGACGAACGGCGGCCAGCCATTATGCGTAACCATCAACTTGATCGCTGCGGTGCCTACAGTCAGCAGTCCGCCACCTAGGGCGGCCTTCCACATGCCCCAATATTCCGCGCGATTGGAGGAGATGTAGTGTTCACCGGTGCGCCCTGCCCATTCCACGATCTTGCGCGCCAGTAAGCGGAAACTGGTGCTGGCGAGATTGACCAGGCTGCCGTCGTTCAAGCGGCCGCGCACAACGTCGCGGACCAGCCGCTGCGCAGTGAGGAGTTTGGGGGCACCCGGCTGCGCGACAAGCACCCCGACGATGATTTCCATGCGCGCAAGACTTTTTTCGATGACGTCAAGCGCGTAGACGACGTCGAGGTTCACTCCGCGCGCATCGAGGTGCGCGACGATGGTTTCGAGCTCGATGCGGCATTCGCCGACATTTGCTTTCCAGGCCTGGGCCGCCGCGGCGATATCTCCGTGACTACGAATTGCATCAACAAGGAGCTGAATGGCAATGCCGAGGCGATAGAAGGGCGACTGGCGCACCGGACCGGGCTGGCTGCGGATGCGCAGTTTTTCGGACAGCCCGAGGCCCTGAATTCTTGCGCCCAGCAAGCAGATGGCGTCCAGCAAGGATTCGAGCGGTTTCTCCCAAGCTTCCGAATTGTCGGCAGGCGTCGAAAGCGTCGCGATGCGCTCCAGCATTTGCGGCGGGAGCGAGAAGAAGCGAGTTACTTCGCGCTGCGAGGGGAAAAGGCGGAGGAAGAGCTTGGCGAGATCGTGTTCCTCGCGCGGAGAGGGAAGAACGATGCGGAAAAAGCGGTCGAAGGTTTCGGGAAGAAGACCGCGATCGTTAGGAAGGCCCGCGTCAGCAAAAAGCGAGACGCCATCGGTTTCGTCAAGGATCGCGGCGATGCCCGCGTGATAGCGATCGCGAAGTTCCGGCGAAGCGTCCAGGGCAGAAAGCCAAACCGCTTCGCGCCTCCACTCAGGACGTTGCCATTCGACTGCCGTGCCCGGAGAGCGCAGCGGTTCGACGATGCGATGGTCTGGCTCGCGGAGCCAGTTAAACAACTCTACGAAGGCATCGAGACGTCCGTGCAGAGTTCCCGCGCGCGTAAAGACTTCAGCGTAATCCGCAAGACGCTGCAAGGGCAGATTGCCCTGCTGGCTGGGCGGGAAGAGGGAGAGAACGAGATTGCGGGTCGATTCCAACGCTGGGCTCCGGGATTGGGATATTAGCAGGTCGGGCGTCCTGGTGGGATACCCGCGATCCGTGAAGGCAGGAGCTTCAGCAATCATTAGAATTGGCTTAGCGATAACGATTTTTCACGGATTTCCGTCCATGCAGGACGTGTTGTAGGATATGGGAGGGCTGGAGGAGAGACGTGAGTACCACTTTTATTTTGAATGGGAAGTCCACCACTGTAGATGTTGATCCGCAGATGCCGCTTTTGTGGGTATTGCGTGACACGCTGGATATGACCGGCACGAAGTTTGGCTGCGGAATGGCGTTGTGTGGAGCGTGTACCGTGCACATTGACGGTACAGCGGCTCGTTCGTGCATCACACCTATCTCTAGTGTCTCTGGCAAGAAAATCACGACCATTGAAGGTTTGTCCGCCGACGGATCGCATCCGGTGCAGAAGGCGTGGATGGAAGAAGATGTGCCGCAATGCGGCTATTGCCAGTCCGGGCAGATCATGTCCGCGGTGGCGCTGCTGGCGAAAAAAACGAACCCCACCGACGCGGATATTGACGATGCCATGAGCGGAAATATCTGCCGCTGCGGCACCTACCAGCGGATCCGCAAAGCCATTCACAGGGCCGCAGCCCAAGGCAGCAAAGCCTGATCGCTCCCGCATTTCTGCTCGACACAAACGATCCGACGTAGTGTTCGGGCGGATTTCGCGACAGAATAGTTCGTGCTCTCTCTGGCAATTTTCCTCAGCATAGCTTCGCTGCTCATCTGGGTGGCGCTCACTTTTTTTCGCGGTGCTTTCTGGCAGTTGCATGCTTACAACGACGATTTTATTCCAGCCGGGGAGTTGCAGGAGTGGCCCGCCGTTGTCGCGATTGTGCCCGCGCGGAACGAGGCGGTCACAATTGAGCGGACGGTCGAATCGCTGCTTCTACAGGACTATCCGGGAAAATTCAGATTGGTGCTTGTTGATGATCACAGCGCAGATGGCACGGCGGAACTTGCGCGGCGTGCGGCGGGAGAGTCGCAGGGTTCGCCGCGCGTGATGATTGTTGCGGCAAACAAAGTTCCAGGAGGCTGGACAGGGAAGCTGTGGGCGCTGCAGGAGGGCGTGGAAGCGGCCTCCAAAGATTCCGTTGAGTATTTGTGGTTCACGGATGCGGACATTGTTCATACGCCAGACACGTTGCGGCGCTTGGTTTCGCGCTCGGAAGAGCAGAAGTTGGACCTCACGTCCCTGATGGTGCTGTTACAGGCGAAATCGTTTGCAGAACGTTTACTTATGCCGGCGTTTTTGTATTTTTTTCTGAAGCTTTATCCGCCGCGATGGATTGCGGACCCGAAGTCCCGGACCGCCGGCGCCGCGGGCGGCTGCATTTTGCTGCGAAGGAAGGCCCTAGCGCGAATCGGTGGCTTGGCAGCGATTCGTTCCGAAGTGATTGACGATTGCGCGCTGGCTAGCGCGGTGAAGAAAACGGGCGGCGCGATCTGGATGGGATTGACGCGTAAGAGCGTGAGCCGGCGAAGCTACGATTCGTTCGCCGAGATCCGCGATTTAATCGCGAGGACGGCATTCACGCAACTGGGATATTCGGCTCCGCTGCTGATCGGTACGTTGGTGGGCATGCTGCTTACGTATGTGATGCCGGTGGTTTTCACGTTCAGCGGGCAAACGCTGGTCTGGAGATTGAGCCTGACGGCTTGGGCGTTGATGGCGTTTACGTATCTGCCGACGGTACGGTTCTATGGGTTGTCGCCGCTGTGGGCGCCCCTCTTGCCTGTTGCAGCAGTATTTTATTCGTATGCTACGTGGTTGTCGGCCGTGCGTTATTGGCTGGGCCGGGGCGGGCAGTGGAAGGGGCGTGCGCAAGCGGCGCGGAAAGTCTGAAGAATCGGAAATGGTGGTTGTGCGCATTTGAATTTGTTATGATTGGCTGGTTGGAAGAGGGCTGTATCCCGCGGTCAGGGAACGGCACCGGAGGCCGACATGAGCATTATCCCTTCTTACGGCAACGGGAAAATCACCGTGCCTGAATTGCTGCAGCGGAAGTCTTCCGCCGCGGTTTCCAGTAAGAAAATTACGTGTTTGACGGCATACGACTACCCAACGGCGCGTCTCTTGGACGAAGCCGGAGTGGACGTGGTGCTGGTAGGCGATTCGGTAGCGATGGTGATGCTGGGCTACGACAGCACGCTACCGCTGACCATTGAGGAATCGCTGCATCACACCAAGGCCGCGAGGCGTGGAGTGCGTCGCGCACTTCTGGTGGCGGACATGCCGTATGGAACATATCACGGCGATATCCATGAGTCGGTGAAGAACGGGATGCGCTTCGTGAAGGAAGCAGGCGCGGAAGCCGTGAAAATCGAAGGCGGCGAGCGGCGGCTGGAATTGATTGCGCGGCTGACGGAAGCGGAAATTCCGGTGATGGGTCACGTGGGGTTGACGCCGCAATCGGTGAATGCCATGGGCGGTTATCGCGTGCAGGGGAAGACGCCCGGCACCGCGGACCAATTGTTGCGCGACGCGCGGTCGGTGGAAGCGGCGGGTGCGTTCGCTATCGTGCTGGAAGGAATTCCCAGAGAATTGGCGGCGGAAATCACCAAGGAAGTTCGCATTCCGACGATTGGCATTGGTGCAGGACCCGATTGCGACGGACAGATTCTGGTGCTGCACGACTTGCTGGGGCTGACGTTCAACGAGGCCCCGAAATTTGCGCGGCGGTACGCCGACGTAGGTGGAGTGATCTCGCAGGCAGTGAAAGAATATTGCGCAGACGTGAAGGATGGAAGGTTTCCTTCGGACGCGGAGTCGTACCATGCGAGTTCGAAAGAGCGGAAAACCATTCCCATTTCCCGATAAAATAAAAAGGCGACGAGTAGCAGCGTGCGTACCAGACGTGAGTAGCAAAAGGGGCGCCTTTCGCAGACCGGGCGCCCCGAACCTTTTGTTGGTCAGGAGAGCGCGATGAAGCCGGAACAGATGCGCGAGTTGTTAGCGTTCAATACGTGGGCAGACCGGCGAGTGATGGAAGCGGTTTCTGCCTTGACTCCGGAGCAATTCACCCAGGATCTGCATTCGAGTTTTTCCTCCGTACGCGATACCCTGGCGCACATTGCTGTTGTGGAATGGGTGTGGCTGGAGCGGTCACAAGGTCGATCGCCGGAACGAATGCCAGAGACCCAGACGATCGCGGACATTGGCACGTTACGAACGTATTGGGACGACGTGGGGAACAAGTGGCAGGAATACGGCAAGAAACTCACGCAGGAACACCTGGATGAGTTTGTCGCGTACAAGACGTTCAGTTTTGGACCGGGCCGCGATCCCCGCTGGCAGATGCTGCAGCACATGGTGAATCATGGAACGTATCATCGCGGGCAGGTAAGCACGATGCTGCGGCAGCTTGGCGCGAAGAGTGTAGGGACGGATTTGATTGTGTTTTACAGGGAACGGGCCGCGGCGGCAGGGGCTTGAGATAGGATCCGCAACACGATGGGAAAGGCGCCCGCCTCAGAAGGCGGCGGCTACACAGAAACCGGCCGGCTGGATGCCGGCTTCTTTCTTGCGATGATCAGGGGTTTGCGGAGAGACGCGTGGAGACGATTCGGACAATTGCTTGGATGAAAGAGAAAGCGCGCGCCGCGCGGCAGGAACAGCGCGTTATCGGGCTGGTGCCGACGATGGGGGCTCTGCATGCGGGGCATCTGGCGCTGGTCGAGCGGGCGCGGCAGGAGTGCTCACCGGTTTACGCTTCCCTTTTTCTGAATCCGAAACAGTTTGCGGCAAATGAAGACTTGTCGCGATACCCGCGTCCGCTGGAACGGGACATTGCGAAGCTGGAAGAGGCACGAGTCGACGGACTCTTCCTGCCCGATGCCGTGGAGATGTATCCGCCGGGATTCGCAACGTACGTCAATGTGGAGGGATTCAGCGACAGGCTGGAGGGGAAATCACGGCCCGGACATTTTCGCGGAGTTACCACCGTGGTGCTGAAGCTGCTGGAGATTGTTCAGCCGCATTACGCGTATTTCGGGCGGAAGGATGCGCAGCAAGCTGGGCTGGTGCAGCGGATGGTGCGGGATTTGAATTTAGATACGGAGATTGTGCTTTGCCCGATTGTGCGGGAAGCGGATGGACTGGCGATGTCGTCGCGGAATGTTTATTTGACGGCGGAAGAACGGCAAGCAGCGACAGTTTTATTCAAGGCGCTGAAGGCAGCGGAGGAAGCGATTGATGCCGGGGTGCTGGACACGCTGCGGCTACAAAAGGCGATGCGTAAGGTGCTGGATAGCGAACCGCTGGCCAAAGTGGATTATGCGGAAATTGTGAATGCGGAAACATTCGAACCCGCGGTGCAGGTGGGCCGGCGGTCGTATGCGGTGTTGGCGGTGCTCATCGGAAAGACACGGTTGATCGATAATTTGTTGATTGAGTCGGATGGGGATGGGGTGCGAGCGATTTTGTAGCCTCAGGGCTAAATAGAAAGACGCCCGCCTCGGAAGGCGGCCGCTACAAAAGCAGATCCATTCGGGAGGTTAGCTGGAGAGGCGGGCTAGCGTTTCAGCTGCGTGGCCCTTTACTTTGACGGCGTCCCAGAGTGCTTCGATTTTGCCATCGGGACCGATCAGGAAAGTGCTGCGCACAATGCCTTTGTAGGAGCGGCCCATAAATTTTTTCATGCGCCAGACGCCGTAGGATTCGATCATTTTGTGAGTAGGATCGCCGAGCAGCAGGAAATTTAGTTTTTGCTTTGTCTTGAAGGTCTTGAGAGCTTTTTCCGGATCCGCGCTGACGCCGAGAACGACGGTGTCTGCTTTGGCAAATTTGGATTGCAGGTCGCGAAATTCGCAGGCTTCCACGGTGCAACCGGGCGTGCTGGCTTTCGGATAGAAATACAGGAGCAGGCGCTTGCCTTTGTAATCTTTCAGCGAGACTTGCTTGCCTTCATCGGAGGTGAGGGTGAAGTCTGGAGCTTTGTCGCCGACTTTTAGCATGGTTGCTCCTTCATTGAATCTTGCTTGAAGCATACTTGGCGGACCGCCTCAAGGCGGTCCCTACAAAACCAGCCGATTAGCGTGTTTCGCCAACGTTGCCTTACGAAAGAAGGCGGCGGACGATGTCGTTTACCGCTTGAGGATTGGCTTGGCCCTTGGTGACCTTCATCACCTGACCGACGAAAAACTTGAAGACACCTTCGTTGCCGGACTTGAACTTCGCGACATTGTCTGGATTTTTTTCGATGACCTCGCGGGCGGCCTGCTCGATGGTGGCGTCGCTGATTTGTGCGCCAAGACCTTCGGCGGCGACGATATCCGTGGCAGAGCGGGCGGATTCGAACATGGTCCCGAATACCTTTTTGCCGATGGCCGCGGTGATTTTGCCGGAATCCACGAGCGAAACCAATTCCGCGAGCGCCTGGGCGGACACCGGGCTAGCGGCAATTTCCTTGCCAGAATCATTCAACCTGCGAAGAAGTTCGGTTTGCATCCAGTTGGCCGCGGCTTTTCCGGGCGCGCCGGCTTTGACCATGGCTTCGAGGTAGTCCGCGAGCGCCTGCGTGCCGGTAAGCACTTCGGCGTCGTAGGGCGTGATGCCGAGTTGTGCGACGAAGCGGGCGCGTTTGGCTGCGGGTAGTTCGGGAAGCGAGCGATGCACTTCGTCGCGCCACGCAGAGCTCACGTGCACTGGTAGAAGATCGGGCTCCGGGAAATAGCGATAATCGTGGGCTTTTTCCTTGGAGCGCATGGAAATAGTGCGGCCTTCGGCCTGGTTCCAGAGGCGCGTTTCCTGCGAGATGTGGCCACCGGATTCGAGGACGCCGATGTGTCGTTCGATTTCGAATTCGAGGGCCTTGGCAAGGTAGCGGAAGGAGTTGAGATTTTTTACTTCGACCTTAGTGCCGAATTCCTTGGCCCCACGAAGGCGAACGCTGACGTTTGCATCGCAACGCAAGGAACCCTCTTCCATGTTGCAATCACTGACGCCTGTATAGAGAAGGACTTGGCGAAGCACGGTCAGATAAGCGTAAGCCTCGGCGGAGGAGCGCATGTCCGGCTCGGAAACGATTTCGCTGAGCGGCGTGCCGCAACGATTGAAATCGACGTAGGTCTTTTCATCGGAGTGCGGGAAACCGTCGTGCAGGGATTTGCCGGCGTCTTCTTCCAGGTGAAGGCGCGTGATACCGATCCGCTTTGGCTTGCCTTCGTGTTCGATTTCGAGCCAGCCGCCGGTGGCGAGCGGAAGTTCGTACTGCGAGATTTGATAGCCCTTGGGCAGATCGGGGTAGAAATAATTTTTGCGAGCGAAGCGGGAGTGCTCGTGAACTTCGCAGTTGAGCGCCAGCGAAGCGCGCATGGCCATTTCTACCGCGCGTTTATTGAGGACCGGAAGGGTGCCGGGCAGCCCGAGGCAGATGGGGCAGACATTGGTGTTCGGCGCGTCGCCGAAACGCGTGGAGCAGCCGCAAAATATTTTGGTCTTGGTGAGGAGTTGCGTGTGAACTTCCAGGCCAACTACGACTTCGTATTTGGCGAGAAGTTCGGGCGACAAGGCGGTCTCGGTGGCGAATTTCGTCATGGCGAAACCAAAATTATAGCAGAGGCTCAGCGTCTATCGATTACCGGGGCGATTACCGGGCGCGCTCAGGCCGTGGACGATTGCTGGGTGGCGCGCATAGCGGGCAAACGGCGTTCGACAAGGGCGTAGCCTCCAAAAAGAACTGCCGCGTAGAAGGCGTCTCCTGCCAGGGTATTGCCGAAGAACGGGATTCCCGTGACGTAACATGCGGTAAGCCCCGCGATCGTCTTTGGGTAGCCGATTAAGAATGCCCAGACCGCGAAGTTGGTGACGAGGAAGAATTGTGTGGCGCCCAAGAGGGTGGCCAGAGAAAGTGGACCGACCGATTGCCGGTTGCGGAAGATAATTCCGATCAGCACGCTGAGGCAGAAGCTGAGATAGACGGCGAGCATCAGGCTGTGGAAGCCGACGAAGACGTCGCCTGCAAAGAGCGCGGCTAGGGGAAGGAAGAATGCTTTCCAATTGCGGCCCAACTTCGCGCCGGAGAAGAGGGCCATCGCGCCGACCGGAGTGAAATTCCAGGGATGGGGAAGAATGCGCACGATTGCGGCGAAGAGGATGAAGCAAAGGACGATGGCGATTCGGAGGTACGGGATGCTGCGATTGGTTTTAGATTCTTCGTTCATGGAGATGCTCCTTGTTCGGTGAGAAAAGTTTCAAGACTTTGTTCAGGCGCTAACGCCCACTACGATCGTCTGGCAATAAATCGCAGAAGACGAAGTTGTCGCGTTCGACGACTTCCCCGGTGCGGACGCGAATTGGAGTTTTGAAAATGGGGCCGTCGTGGACGAAGGTATGGAACTCACCATTTTCGCCGCACGGATCTACTGCAACGGGAAGTTCCTGGAAAAAGGCAGAGTTCAATTCCCTGCCCGCGAAGGATTTGTCCAGTTTGGAAGGGTCGACACAGACGGTAGTGGCGCGAAATCCTTGTTGCAGGAAACGCGAGGCCAACTCTCGTGTATCGATCTCCCACAGCGGAAAAAGGGCGGTCATGCCTTCGCGCATAAGTTTTTCTTCGCGGTATTTCCGCAAATCGCGCAGGAAAATATCGCCGAAGCCGAAATGCTTCACGCCATTGTCTCGGAAGCGGAGAACGGCTTCGGCCATTCGCGATTCATAAGTGGCGTTGATGCATTGGGGAGGAATGAGCACCTCCTCCACCGGCAAGCCAATGGATTCGGCCTGACGGTGAAGGAGTCCGCGGCCGACTCCGTGCATACTGATGCGATCGAAGCCCTCGGTGACGGTGGTGAGCAGCGCAACGACCTGGAACCCAGGATGGTGGAGGAGCGAGTGCAGCGCCATGGCACTGTCTTTGCCGCCGCTCCAGGAAAATACAAGTGGCAACGGCATGGCTAGTTTCTCCCGGCAAACGTATAGCGGACGCCGAAGCGGTAGTCGCGGCCGAGAGCCGGATAGCCGAGGGCGTCCTGGTATTGTTTGTCGAGAAGGTTGGTGCAGCGTGCCGTCAACGCGAAGCCTCGCGTGATGTTGTAGCTGGCGGCCACATCGAAACGAGCATAACCCGGATTATTGATCTGGGTGGGATTCACGAAGTTGCTGTCCGTGCGCACGCCGCTGAAATAACCGATGAAATTCCAGTTAATGCGCGCGTAAAACACATTGAGGATCAGGCTGCCGGAATTCACCGGGCGGCGGAGAAGATGGTTGCCGGGAATCTGCGAAGGATCGAAGAACGGATTTTCCGATCTCAGGACGCGCGTGTCGTCGTAAGTGTAATTCCCGATCACGCGCAGCCACTTTAAGGGATGAGTTTCGCCGACGAGATTTACGCCGCGGGCAATCGCCAGATCGGTGTTGAAATACGTGCCGCAAAAATCTGGATTGGGCGGCGGATTATAGGCGAAGCTGACGACGTCGTAGAAGCGGGTGTAGAAATAGTCGGCGGACAGCTTGATGCGGTCGGAAGCCAGGTTTTGTTCGAAGCCGGTCCCCCAGCCTTTGCTCGCTTCGGGCTTGAGATTCGGATTCCCGGGGAAGCAAGGATCGGTGCCGAAACTCTGGTCGAAACGCGGCTCCTTAATTCCCTGACCGTAGAACGCGCGGTAACGCGTATCACCCAGAATTCCTTTGCTTGCGTGAATCAAATAGGTGCCGCCTGCGCGGGGAGAAACGCGTGTGCCGAAACTAGCGTTGTCTTCGGCGCGAACGCCCACGTCCAGGGAGAGTCGCGAAATCGGCGAATAACGGAGATCGATATAGCCACCCTGATTGTTTCTGCGCAGGTGGCCCGGAGAAATGTAGGAAACTTCGCCATTTTCCACTTCATATTGGTAGCCCAAGGTGGCCGCGAAGTTTTTTCTGACGTAGGTGCTCTGCGCGTTGACTCCGGCGCGGTTATATTTCAGGACGTCGTCGTAGCCAAACGTGGGATCGTAATCGAAGCTGTGCTGGCGCGTGTAGGACTCTGTGCCCATGACTTCGTGGTGCCAATGAGTACCAGTGGAAAAATCCCACCGAAGATTGGCACTGAAGATTTTTTGTCCATAGCCCTGCGTGAGATCGGGTGGTCCGAACAGCGTCGCTCCGGGAATGCCCGCGCCGCTGGTATTGTTGCGCAACGTCAGACGGATTTGATTGGTGTCGGAGAAGGAGTAACCAAAGTTCCCGCTGAGGGCGCGATTGAGAAACTCGTCGTTTGGCCCCTGTCCTTCGGTTGAGAAATAAGACGCGGCGCCAGAATAATCAAACTTGTCGAGGAGGCCGCTGATTTGCGCACCGCCGCGGCCGCTAGAGAAGCTTCCTCCTTCTGCAAAGAGTGACGCTTCGGGTATGCGTGTTTCTCCCTGGTGCGAAAAGAATTGCACCACGCCAGAGACCGCGTCGGAGCCGTAGACTGCGGATTCGGTTCCGCGAACGATCTCGACTTTTTCCAGATTGTCCGTTGTGAGGCTCGAGAAATCCACGGGGGCTCCGGGAGGATTGATGGGCGTGCCGTCCACCAACACCTTAGTGAAATTGGAATTTCCACCATTTAGAAAAAGTGACGAGGTGCCGCCGAATGGACCCGTGCGGCCGATCGCAACTCCAGGAGAGGTGTAGAGGACGTCGGTAACGAAGACGGCCTGGCGTTGTTCGATTTCTTCTCGCGTGATGATGTCTACCGGTGCGGTAGTCTGCTGCTCGGGCAGGGGAATCACTTGCGCAGTGACGGCAACACTGGAAGAGAGCGGCTGCAAGGCGAGCCGTAGATTCACGGTGCGCGATTCGCTTGGGACGAGTTCGACGACGAGCTCGCGGGTGATGAAAGACTCCTGGGAAACGTAGACACGGTAACGACCGGCGGGAAGAGTCAGACTGTAAGTGCCGTCGGCGGACGAGACCGCGGAGATTTTTGCGGAGTTGGAACTGTCTGCGATCTCGGCCGTGATATGCGCACCGGAAATCGCAGCGCCGGCCGGATCAGTAATGGAACCGGAAAGTTTTGAGTCCTTGGAATTGGATTGCGGTAAAGCCGAATTTGTAACGAGGACTAGCGAAGCGGCTAGCAAGAAAAGAAAACGAATTCTGATTTTCATGGTTCCTCCGCTCCCTCACGCGCGGGAGTGAAAAGGTTGGCCGACGAGCGAACTCCGGGGTGGAGGTAGCAACGTGGGCTGCAGACTTCGCCGGTCTCCTGGCTTGGCGGCAAAGGGCTCCGGAAAATTGCGGGGTGAGCGCGGCGGGAATTTCGGGAAGCGGCCCTGAGGGGCTAAAGCCCGCTTTAATCGCAAACCTTACGGCACGACTAAAGCCGTGCCCTCCCGTTCCACACACGCGCTACTTGCTATTTACCGCAATCGATTCGGAGGAACCTTTTCCGCTCGCGGCCTTCCCGCGGCGAGTGAAGCCACAGTGGCAAGCGAGCTATACATCCGCCTTACAGTCGCGCGGCGGCGACGGCTTTGCACCGTCTTCCCGAGCACGAGGTCTGCGGTGATTGTGAGGGGCGCGTCGCCCACTGTTGGTTGCGAATGTCAGGCGCGCGAGGCGCCTGGGTTGAGGTGAACAAGGTAACGGCTAGGAGTTTGAAAAGAGTGTCACGCGCGGCCTGCCCGACGGAGCAATGGCCACGCTGAGCGGCGCCTGGAAAACCTGCTCGAGCAACTCGCGCTGGTAAACGGCTGCGGGCGAACCGACTCGAAGACATTTTCCTTTTTGCATCAGCACCACTTGATCGGCGTATTCTCCGGCCAGGTTGAGTTCATGCGTGACGACCACGACGGAATAGCGATTCTCCGCCGCCAAACGGCGCAGCGTTTCCAGTAAATCCACTTGCGCGCCAATATCGAGGTGGAGTGTTGGCTCATCAAGAAGCAGCAACAGCGGCTGCTGGGACAACGCACGCGCCAGGATGACCCGCTGCTTCTCTCCACCGGAGATTTTGTCCATGCGGCGGTCGCTCAAGTGCGCCGCGCCGACCTGCGCGAGGGCGTTTTTCGCGATGGTGACGTCGTCATCGGATTCAAACCGCAGGCTGCGACCGTAGGGATGTCTTCCCTGAAGAACAAATTCCCAGACGAGCGATGGAAAGAGGAGCGCGCTTTCCTGCTGTACCAGCGCGATACGCTGCGCACGCATTTTGGTGGGCAGCGAATGGACGACGAAGTTATTGAGAAAGATGCGGCCGGAAAGCGGTTGCAATTCGCCGGAGATGAGTTTGAGAAGAGTGGATTTGCCACTGGCGTTTGGTCCGAGTACGGCCACGATTTCGCCGGGCTTGGCCTGGAAGCTGAGCGCCTCAAGGGTGAAAACTGGGGCCTGCGAGGGATTCGGAGAGTATGCGTAGCTCACTTGTTCGACGCTGAGGCGCACGTCTGGGTTGGCATTAGGACGATCCGGAGTGGGCAGCGAGCTGCGGGCGGTGCTCATGCGAGCCTCCGGCGCAACAAATAAATAAAGAGCGGCGCACCGACGATCGCGGTTACGGCACCGACAGGAAGATCGGAAGGGGCTGCTATGGTGCGGGCGATTGTGTCGGCGATGACCAGCGCAATCGCCCCGCCCAGCGCGGCAGCGGGAAGCAGCATCCGGTGGTCGGAGCCAAAAATAAGGCGCATTACGTGCGGAACGAGCAAGCCCACATATCCGATAGTTCCACTCACGGACACGGCAAGGCCGGTTAGAACCGAGGCGGCTAGATAGACTACGATACGCACGCGGCGCACGTCCACGCCGAGGTGCATGGCTTCTTTTTCTCCGGCGAGCAATAGGTTGAGATCCGAAGCCGTGGTGTAGATTGCGCCGGCGGCGACCACAAAACCGATTCCCAGGAGATACATTACGTTTTTGGTTTGCGGCGTCGAAAGGTTGCCCATCATCCAGAAGGAGGCACCGCGAAGATTGCCGCCCGCCAGTGTTGACATCAGGAAATTAATGATCGCGGAAAGAAACGAAGCGGTGATAATTCCTGCCAGCAAGAGAGTATTGCCATCAATCCGCCCACCTCGGAGGCCCAGAACGTAGACCACGGCGATAGTAATCGCCGCGCCAAGGAAGGCCCCTACGGGGGTTGCAAGTCCGGCAAACTCCGGCGAAAGTGCGAGACGATTCTCCAGCATCAGCGCCAAGATCGCACCGACGGATGCTCCGGAAGAAACCCCGAGGACGTAGGGATCTGCGAGCGGATTTCGCAAGAGCGCTTGAAAGCTGGTACCTGCGACAGCGAGCGCCGCACCCACGAATATGCTGAGCAGAATCCTTGGAAGACGAATATTCATGACCACCATTCCGTACTCGGTGGAAATGGCGCTGCTACGGCCGATCAGAACGTGAATGAGGTCGCGCCCCAGGCCGTAAAGCGACACCTGCACGGCACCCAATTTGAGGGCAACGACGACGACTATGAACAATACGACGGCGAGAACGCCGCAGCGAAGAAGCAGACGGCTAAGTGTCAGCGGGCGCATGAGAACTCCTGCGCTGGTGACGATGGTGTGCCGACGAACGGCGCAGATGGATAGAAAGAATCCGTGCGATCGGTAGTTTCAGGCTTAGAAGCAGGAGCATCTTTTTGCGGTGGTGGCGCCGCCTGAAAGGCCTCCGGATGCAACTGACGGGCAAGCTCTTCGATCGCGGAAACGATGCGCGGGGCCGGGCGATTCACGGCGTCGCTTATCACGGCGTAGCG
>Ga0070765_100000165_pt1 | contig 40891 bp, 29 predicted proteins | sample HubBroMetageWFT5_FD_71516 | JGI IMG/M metagenome (GOLD analysis project Ga0070765, IMG submission 71516) | Warmed and freeze-thawed soil microbial communities from the Hubbard Brook experimental Forest, New Hampshire - Hubbard Brook CCASE Soil... | ecosystem: Environmental > Terrestrial > Soil...
GCTGACGACTCAGGCTTCGGTGGAACGGTGATGCAATATCAGGTGCTGCTCGACCCCGCGCGAATCTACGGGTATCACCTGACCATTCCCCAAGTCACTGCTGCGCTGGCGGCCAACAACTCGAATGCTGGCGGAGGATTTTATTCGCAGGGAGGACAGTTCTACTACGTTCGCGGCATCGGGCTGGTGCGCAACACAGATGACATTGGAAACATCGTGGTTGGCGCTAACAAAGGCGTGCCCATCCGAGTGCGTGATGTAGGGGACGTAACCATTGGGCATGCGCCACGCCTCGGCGAATTCGGTTTCCAGAAGAATGACGATGCCGTCGAGGGCGTCATTCTCATGCTTCGCGGGGAGCAGACCCAGAACGTCCTCAAGGGAGTCGAGGCAAAGACGGAAGAACTGAACCAGCAGATCCTGCCGCCTGACGTCAAGATTCACCCATATTACGATCGCAGCGAATTAGTCGACCTGACCACGGACACTGTGGAAGCGAACCTGCTTCGCGGCATGGTGCTGGTGTTAGTCGTGCTGATTTTCTTCCTGGTCAGCTTCCGCGCTGCGGTCATTGTTGCCCTGACGATTCCGCTTTCGCTTTTATTTGCCTTCATCGTTCTCCACGCACACGACGTTGCCGCGAACTTGCTTTCCATCGGTGCCATTGACTTTGGAATTGTCATCGACGGCACCGTGGTGATGATTGAAAACATCTACCGCGAGCTGGCGCTGCGCGAAGGTCAACAATACAACCTGAACGAAGTGATTCTTGCCGCCGCGAAAGATGTGGATCGCCCAATCTTCTACTCAGTCGCTGTCATCCTCGCCGGATATCTGCCGATCTACGCGCTGAGCGGGCCTTCGGGCAAGCTGTTCCACCCCATGGCTGAGACCATGTCCTTTGCGCTGGTCGGGGCGCTCATCCTGACGCTGACCCTGATCCCGGTGCTTGCCTCCTACTGGTTCAAGAATGGTGTGCGCGAGAAAAGGAACCGTGCATTTGAATGGATGAAGGGGAAATACGCAGGTCAGTTGGATTGGGCGCTCGACCGGCCCAAGACCACGATAGCGATCGCCACTCTGATCTTTGCAGCGACTCTTCTTCTGGTGCCCTTCATCGGCGGCGAGTTCATGCCCCACCTCGACGAAGGCGCGCTCTGGGTGCGGGCTACCATGCCCTACACCATTTCTTTTGAGGAGGCCAGCAGCATCGCTCCTCAGATACGCGACATTCTGATGTCCTATCCGCAAGTCACTGTGGTGGGTTCAGAGTTAGGACGCCCCGACGACGGCACCGATCCCACCGGCTTTTTCAACTGCGAGTTCTATGTCGGCCTCAAGCCCTACAAAGACAAAGCATGGACCGGCAAGATCAGCGAGAAAAAACAGCTTGTCGAATCGATCAACAATAAACTCAGCGCCTTCCCTGGGATTATTTTCAACTACACGCAACCAGCCGAAGATGCCGTAGACGAAGCACTGACCGGCCTCAAAAGCTCGCTGGCGGTAAAAGTGTATGGCGACGATCTGAACGTGCTTCAGGATAAGGCGATTCAGATCAAGAACACTCTGTCGAAAGTACCCGGATTCACCGACCTCACGGTGGTGCGCGAACTTGGCCAGCCTAGCTTGCTGCTCGACGTGGATCGTGACAAGATCGCGCGCTATGGCATCAACGTTGCTGATGTGGAAGCCGTGATTTCGGCCGCGGTGGGCGGGCAGGCGGTCACGCAGGTGATTCAAGGGGAGAAACTGTTCGACCTGGTTGTCCGCATGCAGCCCCAGTTTCGCAGCAGCGCCCATGAGATCGGAAACTTGTTGGTGGGCACTCCGGATGGTCAGCAAATTCCACTCAGCCAGCTCGCCAACATCACCCAGGGCAACGGTGCGTCTTTTATCTATCGCGAAAATAACTCCCGCTACATCGGGGTGCAGTACAGCGTCGAGGGGCGTGACCTGGAGCGGGCGGTGCGAGATGGCCAAGCGGCTGTCAAGAAGGTCGTGTCCCTGCCGCAGGGCTACCGGATGGAATGGGGTGGCGAATACAGCCAGTTTCTCGAAGCCAGGTCCCAGATGTATTTTATCGGCCCACTTGCCGTTGTGCTGATTTTCATGATCCTGTTCGCGCTCTACGGCAATTTCAAGTTCCCCGTAACCATTGCCCTGGGCGTAATCATGACTGAACCCGTAGGAGCGCTGGTTGCGCTGAAACTCACGCACACTCCCTTCAGCGTTTCTTCCGTCTTGGGTCTTCTGGCGCTGCTCGGCGTTTCCGTGGAGACTGCCGTCATTCTCGTTTCGTACATTAATAAGTTGCGGCAGGAGGGCATGGGGATCCGCACGGCCACCAGGGAAGCGTCGCTCCTGCGCCTGCGCCCAATCATGATGACGGCTCTCGTCGCCTGCCTGGGATTGCTGCCGGCTGCCCTTTCCACCGGCATTGGCTCGGATACTCAAAGGCCATTCGCTATCGTCATCGTTGCCGGCCTCATCTCCCGCCTCTTCATCGGGTTCTTTGTCAATCCGGTGCTGTATGAGATGGTTGCGCGGGAGGGTGATGTGCTTCAGGTCTAGACGAAAACTGGCGTGAAGCCGGAAAAATTCATCAACGTATCGAACGACGTGCCGATACAAGTTTCAACGGGCGGAAACTCGCACTTCCACTGGCCTATGGGACACCGTGGTCATTCGCTGTTTTTCGTGCAATCAATTCAAATCCCTTCGAGCGGGCGCTTTTCTCCAGAGCCTGGAGTCGAACGCGACCCGCGGCGGGATTTGGCCCTATCATCTGAATCTGACCCAGGGCTAGGGAGGCCTCCAGTTGCAATCGAAAAAGACCCAGGCTGCGCGCTCGGGTCAGCGCTTCTTGAGCGGTGGTCTCCGCTGCGCCCAGGCTTTTCCCGGCTGCCATAACGTAAGCATGATCAAGCATCACAGGGATTCGAACGGTTACATCATGGCTGTTTTCCGAAAGGCGGACCGCTTCGGTAATGGCGGTGCGCGCCTCGTCTACCTTTCCTTGTTGAAGAAGGGCCCGGGATAACATCGATTGTGCGAAGATCTGCTCATCAGCGTACGCATCCGCACGAAACGCTTCGACGGCCGAACGGCTAAGTTGCTCGGCTTCGGCTCCTTTGCCCATATCGCAATCCAATTCCGCCAGCGCCAGGCGAGTCTCGGCGGCATCACTCTTGTTTCCAAGTTCCTCTTGCAAGGAGAGCGCCTCAACGTACGCCTCGTGCGCTTTATCCGCTTCCGCCTGTTGCCGCAATGCCCGCCCATCTTTAACCAGTGTGGAGGCGTAAAGGACTTTTCCCCCAGTCTCGCGCATCGTAGCTAATTCCTGCTGGTACATCTGGTGAGCCCCGGCAATATCCCCCTCTTCTAACAATACGTCTCCAATCGCCCCCTGGGCCTGCGCGGCTGAAACTCGATGTCCCACCTCGTTCGACAGCTCATACGTCTTCTGGAAATGGTTCCGTGCGTCGTGCATTTTTCCCTGCGCTTGCAAGAGGATGCCGGTATCGCCCATCACGCTTGCCATCCCATACTTGTCACCCGTCATCTGGTAGATCCGGAACGTCTCGTCGTAGAACCGGCGCGCGGTAACGAAATCTCCTCTCTTGACCGATATCACACCGAGGTCCAGCAGCGCTCCCGCTTGCCCTCTCTGGTTGCCGATGGCTCGAGCCAACGTCAGTGCCTGGCTGTACAACTTCCCGGCAGCAGCGAAATCGCCTTGATTGATCGGGACCTCGGCCATCTCATGCAGGGTCTGCTCCAAACCGCTGCGGTCTCCGGCCGCTTCATAAATCTGTCTGGCCTCCTCGCAGCTACTCGTGGCCTTCTCGTTTTCTCCAAGATCTGCTAAAGCGCGGCACTCAGAAATTCGGGCGCGCGCTACCAGGAGCTTGGCTCCCTGTTCCCCTGCTTTTTGCGCCGCCCGTCTTGCCGTTTCGAGCCTTAGCTTGTGGTCGCCGAGCGACCCGGCGGCGTACGACCTGGCCAAGTCGATTCGAGGGTTTTCCTTCGTCTGCACCCCCAGAGCATCCAGAGCGGACAGATGCTTCAATGCGTCTTTTCCGTGGCCACCAGCAGTTTCTGCGTTGGCCAGCTGCAAGCCGTAATCGAGATTGTCAGGGAAAAAGCTGAATAGAGTCTGATAGGCTTGGATTGCCTTTCCCCAATCCCGGCTCGTCTCGTAGAACCGAGCCTCTACCAGCAGATGCTTCTCACGCGAAAGATTTACCGCTTCTTCCAGGGCTTTCTTTGCTTCCTGCTGCGCGTCAGAGTCATACCCGAGGGACCACCACGTACTTGCCAGCTCAGAGTGAGCCAGAGAAAAGGAGGGATCGGCGGCGACAGCTTGGCTGAGGAACTCCCTCGCGGATAGTGCATCAAAGGCCCTGATTTTGGCGAGTCCTTCCGAATAGGGACGCATTGCTTCCGAATTCGAGGGTAACTCGGCTCTTACACCGTCGGATTCAGTTTGGGAGAGCTTCTCCAGCCCAAACTGCTTGCGCAAGCGCGTACCAACCTGCGAAACCAGGTCAATGATGGATTTCTCAGTACCCGTTTCCGAGACCGCAGCGACCGTTTCTCCTTTGACTGTGTCTTCAAGGCGGAGGTCGAGCCGAATTTGGCCTCCCTTTTCTTTTCCTGGGTCGAGATAAGAGCCGACAATTATGTAGTCGCTGGCCAGGTTCTTGCGGACCTGCGCCAATGCATCCGGCGGTAGACTCTCCACATCCGAAAGACCAAGATCGATTGTGGTTCGCGCGACGGTTTCGTCCGGTACAACGCGCAATTGTTCGCCGGCTGCTAGTTCCGCAGTCAGCATTTCCGCCAATGCGGTCGAAATCCAAGCAGTGTCCGGGCGGCTGGAAAGATTCTTGAAACCTAAAATAGCGACCGAGGGCCGCATTTGAACGTGAACAGCGCTGGCAGGCGGGTCGGTCGCATTCTTCTGGTTCCACAGCCTGCGCGCTGCCCAAAGCCCCAAACCAGCCGTTACAACGAGTATCAATATGGCGGTAGCCAACGACTCCGTATGCCGATGGACGAATTTCCCACTGCGGTAGGCAAGAGTAGGCTTACGAGCTTTGATGGCCAGGCCCGAAAGATGCCGCTCGATATCTTCGGAAAATTCCTCTGCCGAGCTATAACGATGTTCCGGTTCCGAGCGGATTGCCTTCATCACGATGGTGTCGAGATCGCCTCGCAGGCAACGCGGCAGTGCTTCAGGCCGGGTCGCACGTGCTTCGGCAATCAACTGGGGAGAGACGACGGTTCGCGTACTGCCATCGGGAGATGCCTTTTCGTCAATCCTCCCGACTGCTTCACTCGGTTTTTCTGGCTCTTTGTTGTAACGGTGGCGGTCAATATCCAAAACCGAGTCGGGACGGACATGATACGGCCGATGCCCGGTTAACAGCTCGTAAAGCAACACTCCCAGCGAATAGATATCGGTGGTGACGGTCACCTGCGCTCCACGCGACTGTTCCGGACTCGCATATTCCGGCGTCATCGGACGCCAATCGGTTCGAGTGAGCGTCGTGTCCGGGGACCATTGCGGGTTGAGCACTTTGGCAATGCCAAAATCCAGGAGTCGGACCACGTCCTCCCCGGTAATCAGAATGTTGCTGGGCTTCAGATCACGGTGGATGACGAGGTTTTCATGGGCATATTGCACTGCGAGGCAGACTGCGCGGAACAGCCGCAACCGCTCGGGGATCGACAGCCTGTGGGTATCGCAATGCTCGTCGATACGAACGCCATCAACGTACTCCATGATCAGATAGGGCGCGCCCTCTTCGGTGCTGCCACCGTCCAGGAGTCTTACGATGCTGGGGTGGTCCAGCGCTGCCAGCGCCTGTCGCTCAATGCGAAAACGCCGAAGGATTTCATCCTTCTGAATCCCGGGCTTCAGCATTTTGATGGCGACACGCTTGCGATACTGGTCATCCGCGCGTTCAGCCAGGTAGACAACTGCCATGCCTCCGTGCCCAATCTCGCGGAGGATGCGGTACGCCCCAATCCTTTTTCCGGCCATCTCGCGCGACTGCGCGGACAACAGGTCCGCGGCGGGACAATCGTCGAGGAACGTGGGAGCGCCATCGAAACTCGACAGCAGCGATTCAATCTCGGCGCGCAGGGAGTCATCGCCGGCGCAGGCTTGGCGCAAAAAGCCACTTCGTTCTCCGGGGTCCCGCTCCAGAGCCAGCGCGAACAGCTCTTTCACTTGCTCCCATTTTTCAGGCATCTTTATTGGTCGCCTTTGCGTAACTCACGCGCCAGCCATGCCTTGCTCAGATTCCAGTTCCGCTTCACCGTCGTGCGGGAAACTCCCAGAACTCCGGCAGCCTCCTCAACGCTTAAACCACCAAAAAAACGCAACTCCACAAGTCGTGCTTGCTGCGGATCGAATTCGGCCAGCCGAGTCAGAGCTTCATCCAAAGCAATCACGTCCGATGCCTTCCCAGGGGCAACGACTTTCGCCTCCTCCAGGAAAACCTTCTCAAAGCCATGGCCGCGCTTTTTGGCATCGTGGCCCCGGCTGTAGTCGACCAGGATACGGCGCATGAGTTGAGCGGCGACGCCCATGAACTGCTCCCGGTTTTTCCAGACAACTGCTTTCTGATCGGCGAGCCGAAGATAGGCCTCATGCACCAGAGCAGTGGTTTGCAAGGTATGATCACAGCGCTCCCGCCGCAAATAACTGGACGCTAAGCCTCGGAGTTCCGAGTAGAGCAGCACCACCAACCCGGCCACTGCCTTGTCGTTGCCGAGATCGAGTTCACCCAGAAGAGTAGCTACATCTGCTGGCATATCCATAAAGCTCGAAACCAATGACAGCAACCAGAGGGCATGAACGGGCGCCGCAGCCTGCGACTAGTCGAACCTGGACAATAGAAAATTACGAGAGCGAGGGAGTTTCCGATATGAGGACTTTGCCAGTTCGCCCGAAAGAGCGCGCGCTCTAGCGCCCAGAGTATATCTTACGCCGAAGGCCAATGGAGCGTGTACGGCGACAATGGACGTCAATGACAGCGCCAACAACACCCCGCAGAAGGTTACGTTGAGTGGGACAGGAGACTAGTGGCGCGTTCCCCGCGCCCCGCTCCGGTGTTGCCGCCACACCGGAGTGAGCGCGCGGTCGGCAGAGTAAACGGAAAGCACAGAGGGGCTGCTCGGTTTCGAGCGGCGTTTCTTTTGCATCGCCCCGACATTCCTTAACTGTCGAGAACAGGCGCCTGCACTCGTTAAGAATCTGGCCTGCCGGGGTCAAGGGCAAGCAAGAAGGCCCCGCTCGTGAGAGCGGGGCCTTCGGTTTGGGCTGGAACGGTGACGACTATACGGAACACTTAGCGCTTGCCGCCGTGTCCGCCGCCACTGTGACCTCCACCGTTGCTGGTATGTCCGGCGCTCGAGTGTCCGCCGTTAGAGTGTCCGCCGTGCGAACCGCTGGAGCCTCCATGCGAAGAGGATCCGCGCGGCGCGCTTGACGTGCGTCCAGCGGAAGCTCGTTCGCCGCCGGAGAATCGCCCGTTGCCTGCGTAGGCTCGGTTCCCTTCAGCGCCCCGGTTAACGCCTGACCCACGATTGCTGCCGGCGAAACCGTGGGACGCCCCCGCGTAGCCTCGAGATGCGCCCGCGTATCCACGACCTGCGGCTGAGCCAAACCCGTGCGCATCGCGACCCGCAAATGAGTGCGCTCCGAATGCGCCATGCGCGGAAGAGAATCCTCGATAATTTCCATGCGCAAACGCGGCGTGGTTATAAAACGCTCCGCTGCGGAAGGCGTAAGGATGCCCGCCGTAGAAGATTCCACCGCGGAAGCCCCAGCCCATACCCCATCCATGCCATCCCCAGCCGAAGCCGAAGAACGGCGAGATCGGGAAGCCAAAGCCGAACGAAATGTACGGACCGCCGAATCCCCACCACGGATAGAACCCAGGCCACAGGCCCACGGGATATCCATACACATACGCCGGGTTGTAAGCGGGCACATACACCACATCCGGATCAGCCGGCTGGATGTCTACATTTGGCCCCTGCTCGTACACGCGCTCTTGAGGCGTACTCCGCAGATTGCCCGCGTTGTAAGCCTTGTGACGCATGGACTGAATCGCCTGCATCACGTCATCCGGCTGGTTCTGATAGGCTTGGCCCAACTCAGACGTCCACGACAAATTCTTGTCCAGGTTCGCCAGCACTGAGGGAAACTCCACCAGAGACTTCACGCTCGGATCCCAATCCTGCGGGTCCACTGCTCCGGCCAGATCCCGTCCCTTCAGCCCCGGGTTCTCCCGCACCATCCGGTCCGCCACTACAATCTGCGTTGGATACGCTGACGCGGCCAGTATCTGCGCCACGAGCGCATCGGGATACAACGCAATCGGAGCTACCAGCTTATCCAACTGCTCCGCAGGCAGCGGTGTGTACTGCTGTTGATTTGGCCCTGTTGGAGGCGGAGGCGCCTGCCCTTGGTCCTGGTATGTATTTTGATCTTGCGGCGATGGAGGCGCGACATCCTGAGGCGCACTCTGGTCCGGCGCATTGTATTGCGGCGCGGCCTGCGCTGACGGAGCTCCTTGATCCATCGGAGCGCTCACAGCCGGCGAGGGCTTGTCCATCGACTGGTCCTGCGCCACCAAGGAAGTGCCAGTCCCAAGCGCCACTGCGCTCGTCAACACTGCGGCAAGAAGCGTTTTGGATAATTTGTTTTTCATAATGTCCCCCAGAATTCCTGTTACTAGCTTGAACACCGGGGATGGGGAAGAGTTCCGTTCGTCTGATTGACTTACACTGGTTGATTTCGGCCACGCAGTGGTGGATTTCGCGCAATCAATACGCTAGCGAGAGGACAAACCGTAGCTTTTCTAACTTACGGTAGCCGCGAGAACGAGATCGCCTTATCACTCATTGACCCGTCAATAGGGGTTTTAAGTGGAAACGCCTGTTAACGACACTTGTCACTCAAAGGGGTTAAAATAGCGGCGAATGGAGGCTACGACGATGAACCGCGTGGTCGCCCAGTGCATCGCAATCCTCATCCTGCTCCCGACTTGTGCCGCTCAGAGACTCCACCCATGCAAGTTTAGTGGCGCCTCCGGCGTCGGCCACATTGAGGGCATCACCGTTCAGCGATTTGCTGTGATCGAAAAGGGCGGAAAAGTCGGAGCTACGGTCTTGATTCCCGATGGCAACGAACCGCTGCCCGGAATCGTCTTCTCACACTCAGCAATCCACGGCCCCAACAACGATACCGACTTACTGCGTTTTGCATGGGCACTGGCTCGGGCCGGAGCAGCTTCAATCGTCCTTGACGGAGTGATCGATTGGGAGTCAGGCCCTAACGACGATTCCATTCGTCCACCAGAATTTCAGTTTTGTGCGGGCCAATGGCTATTACAACACGTCAACATCGATCTAACTCGGGCGGCTGACGCCGGGAATCACAAGGTGGGCTGGATCGATAACGACGTTTCTCCTTGTGGAATAGAACAGTCGGGACAAGCCCGGTGTTGGCCCGGTGGCTTTTGGTTGGACTTCGGGCAAGTAGGGCAAGCAGAATCGCGGAACACGGATGGGATGTTGACTCTTGAGGGCCAGATGTTTATGGCGCGGGCCGCACAAAAGCACCTTAAGCTGAAAGAAGTCCAGCCTGAGTGGCTTACAGAAACGACACCGCCATTTTCCAAGTAAGGCGGTTCATTGGTTGTTGTTGAGAAATCGACATTTCACTCATTGCCCTCGCCTTTTGGCGAGCCGACGGCGCAAGCTTGTGCTCTCGAATGAAGTCGTCCGTTCTTTTCGAGGACACCAATTCCTTGTCGCTCGCGGGCACTGGTCAAGGGCTGTCCGCAGAGCGTTCGCGAACCGACCGATGAGAGGAGGTCCCATTGAACTGGAGCAGATGGGTTCGGCAGTTGCACCGCTGGCTGTCGATTTTTTTTACGCTGGTAGTTATCTTCAACGGCGTGGCCGTGCTCAAACACAGGTACACCAACTGGATGGGCCTGTTGGCGGTGGCCGCGCTCGCCTTGATGTTTTTCACGGGTATTTATTTGTTCGTGTTACCGTACGTCACGAAGTGGCAGAGCGGGCGGCGCCCCGATTGAACCGGCAGCCTGGAGAGCCGGTCGCGCATCCTTTCTTTGGACGCTAACCTTGCGCAAGCAGGATCAATCTTTCGCGCGGCATTCGCCCCGATACTTGGCGAAAAATTACCTGTCCCGCGATCTTGGGTTGCAAGATCCAGCATCTTGACACGAACCGCCCGCCGGTGGGATGCTCGCTCCTCGCGCGTAAGCGCCTCGGGCCGTGTCCGCGCGAGCGCTTTGTTGCGCAGGAGGGATTATGGGAAGCAAGAAGGTCTTCAGGGGATTGACTGTATTGTCCATACTCTGCTTGTTCACTGGCGCCTACGGTCAGGTCATCCCCATCAGCGGCGCGGCCACTCTCAAGGAAGCAAGCTCAGTGCAAAGCCAACCCGCTACATCGGGACGGGTTTTCCAGGAACAGGAAGCGGCGCAACCGCCGACTTATACCGTCCTCTACACATTTAAGGGCCGAACGGACGGGGCAGTTCCCTTGACCGCGGGCCTGATTCGAGACGCGGCCGGCAACCTCTACGGCACCACCGGCAGCGGGGGCAACAACTTAGACTGCAGCGGCGCGTTTCCTCCCGGCTGCGGAGTGGTGTTCAAGCTGGATCCGAGCGGCAAAGAGACCGCGCTCCACGCCTTCACCGGCGGGGCGGACGGCGGTGACCCCAACGCGGGTGTGATCCGGGACAATGAGGGCAACCTCTACGGCACCACGGACTTCGGCGGCAGCGGCAGTCTCTCTGCTGGAACGGTCTTCAAGCTGGACGACACCGGCCAGGAGACGGTGCTCCATAGCTTCTGCTCTTCCTCGAACTGCACGGACGGCAATGGTCCCTTCGCAGGTGTGATCCGAGACCATGAGGGCAACCTCTACGGTACTACTTTGGGCGGCGGCGAGTTCTGCACTCAATACGGCGGGTGCGGTGTGGTGTTCAAGCTGGACCCCTCAGGCAAGGAGACCGTGCTGTACAACTTCTGCCCGAATGGTTTCGGCAACTGCACCGACGGGAGCTTCTCCACCGCTGGTGTGGTCCGGGACAATGAGGGCAACCTCTACGGGACAACCGGTTCCGGGGGTGCTAACGGCCAGGGCACGGTGTTCAGGCTGAGCCCGACCGGTACAGAAACCGTGCTGTACAGCTTCGCCGGGGGCGCGGACGGAGCCTCCCCCTACGCTGGTGTGATCCGGGACGAGGCGGGCAACCTCTACGGCACGACGACGGGGGGCGGACCTTCCGGCTGGGGAACCGTATTCAAAGTCGATCCGGCCGGAATTGAGACAGTCCTCTACAGCTTCACCGGCGCAACGGACGGCGGATTACCCGAAGCTGGCCTGATCCGGGACGAGGCGGGCAACCTCTATGGCACGACTTTCTTTGGCGGCCTTGCCTCACCCCCATGCTCTTCCTTCTGCGGCGTCGTCTTCAAGCTGGATACCGCCGGAACGGAAACCGTGCTGTACAGCTTTGCGCCCAACGCGGACGGGATAAATCCTTCCGCAGGTTTGATCCAGGACGCAGAGGGCAACCTTTACGGCAATACCCAATACGGAGGCAACGAATCGTGCGACCACCCCTACGGCTGCGGAGTGGTGTTCAAGCTCACGACTCGATAACGATGGCCAACGCAGGTATTCGGCATAAGTTTTGAGTGAGTACAACCCTGGCATCACCGTTCGACCCAAGCTTCAACTGGCGAAAACTCGCGCTTCCAGAATGCATTGGTGCGGAAGAAGGTATTGGTCGGGGCGAGGAGATTTGAACTCCTGACCCCCTGCGCCCAAGGCAGGTGCGCTACCAGGCTGCGCTACGCCCCGACTGTGTTAAACACCACGACTCTGCTGAATCAACAACTCTACGATTATAAACGACGGAACGCGCTATAATTTTTCACTGGATATGCCGAGCATGCGGTATGCGTTAGTCGCGTACGTCAAGAGTCCAGTGGGAGAGTTCGTTGAGAACCTCCGGCGGGAGTTGCATCCCGCCTTGCCTCATCTGGCGGCCCACATCACTTTTCTGCCGCCGCGGCCGCTGCGGGGGACGGAAGGCGCGGCGCTGCAATTGCTGGAGGGGATCTGCGGCCAGGCCGAGCCCTTCGAAGTGACCCTGGGCGACATGCAAACCTTTGTTCCCACCACGCCCACGGTCTATATTCGCGTGACGTATGGCGCGTCGCGTCTGCAAGAGTTGCACGACCAACTGAACCGGCAGACATTGGCCTTCGCCGAAGAGTGGCCGTACATCCCTCACGTCACGATTGTGAAAATGGAAACTGAAGTGGCGGCGGAACAAGCCCTGGAGATTGCCCGCGAACGCTGGCGGGATTATCCGGGAAGCCGTCGCATCCTGCTTGACCGGCTCACGTTTGTGCGCGAGGACGCGCAGAACCGGTGGGTGGACCTGGCTCCGGTATTGCTGGGCGGCAGCCTGGTTTCACCTTAAAGGCCTCTACCTTCGCCCGCGACGCGCCCCATCGAGTTGCCGGCCCTATGCTTTGGAGGAATCACTTGAGATCCGCAAACAGCTTTCTCGCTAACGGTTTTCTGATCTTCGCATTCTCTGCGGCATGCATGGCCGCCCAAGCAAACTCCAATCTGTATGTTTCGACGAACGGCAACGATTCAAATCCTGGGACAATCGAACAGCCGCTCGAAACCATTCAACACGCGGCTGACATCGCAAAGCCGGGAGACACCGTTTCTCTTCGGGCGGGCACCTACTGCCAGCGGTTAGCGGTCAAGGTCTCTGGCAACGCGCAGCAAGGGTTCATCACGTTTCAGAGTCAGCCGGGTGAACACGCGGTTCTCGACGGCGGGTGCATGACGCCACCAGAAGGCGAAAGCAGCATGGTTGAGATGAAGAATGTGAGCTTCGTGCGCGTTCAGGGGCTCGAGATAAGCAACTATCGGACCAGCGACTTTCGCAGCGTGCCGGGAGGAATCCGCGTATTCGGAGGCGGCTCCCACATCGAAATTCTTCATAACGACGTCCATCACATTGAGCAGAATTCCGCTCGCCAGTTGCGACCGGGCAGCGGCGCGAACGGCTTCGGCATTTCTGTCTACGGTACTGATGCCAAGACTCCCATCAGCGACCTGGTCATCGATGGTAATGATGTTCACCATCTTAAGACTGGCTCCAGCGAGTCTCTCGTGGTGAATGGCAACGTGGCCGGTTTCCGAATCACGAAGAACTCCGTGCACGACAACAACAACATTGGAATCGATGTGATCGGCTTTGAACACACGGCGCCGGACCCAGCCGTCGACCGCGCCCGCGATGGAGTGGTGAGCGAGAACTTGGTTTACAGCATTACTTCAAGAGGCAATCCAGCGTACGGCGACACAGCCGATTCCGACGGCATCTACGTCGATGGCGGGACTCGGATTCTGATTGAACGCAACATTATTCACGATACGGACTTCGGGATTGAGCTGGCCAGCGAGCACCGCGTAGGAAGCACGAGCCACATCATTGCCCGAAACAACCTGATCTATTCCTGCCACGCCCCCGGCTTCAGCATTGGAGGCTACGACCTGAAGCGCGGAATCACCGAGGACGCAGTCATCGTAGACAACACGCTCTACCATAATGACACCTGGAAAACGGGCGAAGGCGAATTCCTGATGCAGTTCTACATGCGGAACAATGTCTTCAAGAACAACATCGTTTATGTTGGCGAACACGGGCGCGTGCTCTCCAGCAAGTCGGGGCGCATGGAACCTAATACTCCGACCGTCACGCTCGATCACAACATTTATTACTTTCCGGCCGGTGCGAAGGCAGCCAAGTGGACCTTCGACCAGAAAGACTTCTTCACGTTCGAGGATTACGTCTCAGCGACTGGTAACGATAAAGACTCCAAGTTCGCCGATCCGCGGTTTGTAGATGCTTCTGCCAACAACTTCCACCTGCAGCCAGACTCCCCAGCACGGAACGGCGGCGATGATCTGGGAACTCAAATGACAGGTGATCAGGACCTCGATGGTCAGCCCCGGCTAAGAGAGAAGAAAATTGACATTGGCTGCTATGAGACGCCGTAGGGGGAGTGGAAGGGAACGCAGTTAACTGTCTTTGCGGTAAAGCAGGTCGCGCATCGCTTGTCTCCGAGCCTCGTTGGCTTCCTTCAAGGTCTTGCGTTCGTCGGCGTCCGTGCCCCGCTTGGTTACCGGATCAGAGTTTTCGGGTGCGCTGCAATCTGGACAGCGGTTGGCGAAGCCGGGCTTGTCCGGCCTCAGCTCGAACTCTTCTGAGCAGACGGTGCAGACTCGGATCGGGAATGCCATCCAGCTACCATGATACAACTCACCGCTTGCGTTTTCGAGGACGGATCAGACCTCTTCTAATAGGGTTTCATCTAATAGGGTTTCATGGGATCCACATTTTCCAGTTGGGTATAAGTGCCGCGCAAGTAAAGGTTCGGATTGACGCCGGTGTTGTTCAGCAGAATGTTGTTGGTGCCATCCTCCTGGTATGCGTTGGTGCCATATTTATTGGTCACCGTGCTTACCACCCCGGTCTGAGGGTTCCGCACCAGCTGGTTGTCACCGGCGTAGAGAGTGTAAGCCTTGGCGCTGCGATCCATGGCATCCATGTGTGCCCTCCATTGCTCCTGGCCGGCGTTAAAGCGGTCGTTTTGTGCCTTCATGAACGCCTCGTGATTTTGGTTGAGGATGGCCTGGCTTGCCGCGGCCTGCCGTTGCAGTGCGGCCATGGCAAGGGCTGAATCGTTCTGCAGGTTTTGAGTGAATCGCTGCTCCCACTCCGGCGTGAAACCGTAACCGCCGGCCCACAACATGGGTGCGAGAGCACGAATGACATCGTCGAGCTGGCCCTTGGGCGCGCGAATTGTCCTCACGTTGGCGGTGGTAAGCCAAGTGAAATGGACCGGTCCACCGGGGAACCTGTTCCTGGTCTTAAAGGTCTGCAGACGCACGGCGAAGTTCTCTTCGATGATCTGGCCGCGGTAGACGTATTGAATGCGGCTGCGAACGGCACCGCCGCTATCGGGCGAAGTGCCAAACGCCGCCCTGCTCCGCTGGTTGTAGCGGTCTATGGCTTGTTGAAATTGCTCGGCGTCGTCCGTCGGCTGGAGGGGGCCGAGGGTGGGATTAGGTCGCACCAGGGGCGCGACATATCCCAGGAAATCCTCGGCGCTCACCGGCTCCATGATCTTGCAATGGAACTGGCGGAAGCTTTGCATCGCGGTTGGATTGGTGGACCAGTGGGAGCCGAAGTCGGGCATCATCTGGGCTCCGATCAGTCCGTCGGGGCTGGCAATACGCCAGGCAATGCTTGGCGTCAAACCGCAGCCGTTGTCGCGAATCAGAATGCCGTCAAAGCTCCAATCGGCGGGAATCTGGAAACGTACCGCAGTAATCCCCCATGCCGGATCCTGGATCTCCACCGTCCGAGTGCGGCTTGAGATGTTTACTTTGCCGGGAGGGTTCGAGGCATGGACGTCCTGCTGCTGGCCGGCTGCCGGCTGGTCTTGCGGTTGACTATAGCTCGGCGAAGGAAGCGATGCGAACAGAAAGGCTGCGAAAGCACAGGCTGCTAATTTGCGTCTCACGAACGTCCTCCATTTACTAGCACCGGTTACTAGCACTGACCCGCGAACCGAAGGATCTTTGGTGCTGAGCTTTTGCGATAGCGAGATCGAGGGCTCAGCCCAGCCGAACCTTTGAAGTGATATTAAAGGATAGGGGGCACGGCGGTGGATCAGTTTATCGCCAAAATAAGGCATGTCAAGAGTAGAGCCCCTAAGGTCAGAGCCAAGGGTCGGCGCAATCATAGACTGTGCAGCATAGAGAAACGGCACGACTCTGGATGCGTTGCCGGCAACCCTTCCAAACCAAGTAAAATCTCCGAATGGAACTGAAGGTGTTGTTCAGTGAAGATCCTGCGTTCGTCTTGAGCAGAGCTGGAGTTTTTCTTTCCGCGCAACCGGTTCTCCACAATCTGGTTCTCTCCATCCTGCACGCGCGTGTTGCACAGGGCGATCCGGGCCGCTATTGGATGGCAATGCAACGGGAAGACGTTGTTGGAGTCGTACTGCAGTCGCCCCTGACATTCCCAGCGACGCTGACGCCGATGGAACCGCAGATAGCAACGGCGATGGCTGATGCGATTGCGGATGCGGGCATCCCACTGCCAGGAGTCAACGGCGAGGCGGCGACAGCGGCGATTTTCTCAGGCCAATGGAGCGAGCGTTCCAAATCGGCAGCCACGCCTTTCCAGGGGAACCGCCTTTATGAACTTCTGGACGTCAGTGAAGTTCCCGATATCGAAGGCACATTGCGGCAGGCAGGTCCGAAAGATCGCGGCTTGATGATTCTCTGGACCGGTGCTTTCCAGCGTGAAATTGATGAGTCTGCTGACGATATCGAACTGCGTGTGGATCGAGGGTTAGCGGCCGGACAACTGTGGCTGTGGGAGCGAAACGGAGGAACCGTCTCTATGGCTGTTGCCCGCGAGCCGGTTGACGGAGTAGTCCGCCTGTCAGGCGTCTATACGCCCCCTGAAGAACGGAAACATGGTTACGCGGCGGCCTGCGTTCACGCTCTTTCGAAACGGCTGCGTGATGCTGGATATCGCTGCATCCTCTACACTGACTTGGCGAATCCCACATCAAATTCCATCTATCGGCGAATTGGGTATCGAGCGGTCGCAGAAGCTCTCCGCTACCGCTTTGAGTGATGTGCAGGCGGAAACGTTTCGTAGTCAAGCTGATAAGTTCGGCAACCCGCGTGCCCACCCTTCGTGGAGGGTGAGATTCGGGCTATTGGATGCCCCAGTTCATCTTTCACCGTAACCCCCCGCCTGATTTACTCGCTTGTTACGTTACTCAAGCCCAGAGTACATGTCCTCTGGTACATTTCCCTCCCGTGCATTGCGCGGGGGCTGGCTGGGCTGTAAATAAAAGAGAGGGAACAGTGCGAAATCCCGCGCCGGGAGCCATTTCGGGCCTGGGTCTCAGCAAAGCGAGGGGCGGAAAATGCAGATCGGGGTCTACGGTTCGGGTTACCTAGGAACAGTGATTTCGGCCTGTCTGGCAGATTTTGGCACTCCGGTTTCCTGTTGTCACCCTGACCGGACGCGCATGGTCGAAATGGCCCAGGGCAACATCCCATTCTTTGAGAAAAATCTGAAAGAGATTATCCGGCGAAACGTGCGGGCGGGGCGCCTGGCCTATTCCACCGACATCGAATCCTTTGCGCGAAAGACGCAGGTCATTTTTCTGGCCGAGGATGGAGCGGAGAATCTGGCCGACGTGGCCATTCGGATCGCGAAGCTGGCGCCGAAGCCTCCGATACTGACCATTGTCACTCCGGTGGCGGTGGGTACTGCGGCAGCGCTGGAAAAGTCGTTGAAGGATGCGGGCGTGCATGGGACGATCGTCTCGCAACCCATGTTCTTCACCGACGGTTGCGCCGTGGAAGACTTCAACTGGCCCGACCGGCTGATTCTTGGGTCGACCTCCAACGAAGCGGTGCAGATTCTCAAACAGATTTTTCATCCCCTGGTGATGCGGGGCGTGCCGGTGATTGTGACCAACCAGGCGACGGCCGAACTGGTGCGGGAATCGGCGACGGCATTTGTGGCCACAAAGATTTCATTCATCAACGAGGTTGCGGCGCTGTGCGAGCGGGTGGGCGCGGATGCAGTGAGCCTGGCTCTGGCTCTTGGCCTCGACAAAAAGATTGCTCCGCGGTGCCTGCAGCCGGGAGCCGGCATGGGCGGCGTGTTTGCCGAGTCGGATATGGATTCGCTGGCGGAGTTGGCCAAGGCCAATGGAGTGCCGCTGAAGGTGCTGGGCGCGGCGCGGGACGTTAACCATACCCTGGCGGAGCGCCTGGTCGACAAGATTGCCGTAGCTTTGAATTCGGTGGAGAACAAGGATGTAGGAATTCTCGGGATGGCGTTCAAGCCGAATACGAATTCGGTGGCGGGTTCGTCGGCGGTGCGGCTGGCCGAAAGACTGGTCGCCAAAGGTGCGCGGGTGCGGGCTTATGACCCCGTAGCGCTTTCCGAGGCCAAGTTACGGCTGAATGGTTCGGTGCGTTATTGCGACACGGCGTATGCGGCTGCGGAAGGCATGGACGCGCTGGTGGTGGGGACGGGCTGGCCTGAGTTCCGCGCGCTCGATTTTGACCGCATCAAGCACCTGCTGAAGAAACCGATCATCGTGGATACGAAGAACCTGCTGGATTCCGCGCGGCTGCGCGCCATGGGGTTTGAGTACGTCGGCGTAGGGCGGGGATAGGGCCGTTGGCCGGCGACTGCTCACGGTGGGCTGGGATGAAGGAATTGCAAGCAGACGCACGTTTCCCGGGACTTGTGAACCAAGGGATTCCCAATCTCGCAGAGCAGCAGCCCGCGCCGCAGCCCGAGGGACCACCGCTGTTAACCCGACTTTCCGTTTTACTCTCTGGGATTCTCGATAGTTTCTCGTTTGCTTTCTTCTGCTTACCCTTTTCCAGCCTGACTCACGTTCTGGGTTCCTTGCGGAACCGCTTGTTTTAGCTGAGGAGTGATCACTCCCACGACGGGCGCCAGCCCTGGGCTATCCAGGGTAGCCTAATGAAACGCCCGCATCAGATGTCCTGCCCACAGTCTCGCGTGGGATTAGGGCAGGGCCGCGAGGGGTCCGGAACTGCGCGGCACAACATCCTGGCCAACGCTTCCCACATTAGGACAAGAAGAAATCGAAGTCCAGGTCATCCGTCACATGGAAAGCGGAAGTTTTGCACAGGGCGGGGTGACGGTTCGATTTGGGATTGCAGGCTCGACCGCGGACGCGGGTTTCTAACATCGGCGAAGCGCAGTTGCTATAATCGACGTGGCGGTGGGAATAGCTCAACTGGCAGAGCACCGGACTGTGGCTCCGACGGTTGCGGGTTCGATTCCCGTTTCCCACCCCAGAACTTTTCTCCAGGACGGCGTGGCAGAATGCCTCGCTCCGCTCGGCAGGACAGCCGAGGCGGCTGTCCCCACAGGGACATTAAGACTCCCCCTTCGCGATTCAGACCGTTTTGGGAAGCGCTTGCTCTCTGGCTTGTTTTTCTTCGCTGTATTCATTGACCCGCGAACCGCCCCGGATTAGAATGCGCTCGAATCTTCCTGCAGGCGCGCCATCGCGCCTCGCAGGGCCTGTCGCGGTCGACAGAGGGGAAGCAGATTCACGAGCCCCCGGCTCCTTGGACGTTTTCAGTTCCTTAGGAGGAGCTTATGAAGAGTTCTCCGCGCAAGCAGGCCAAGTCACGCCGCAAAGCCACAACAGAGCCAGAGAATGGCGTCAAGCCGTCCCGCGGATTGTTCCCCATTGTGGGGATCGGCGCGTCGGCGGGCGGACTGGAAGCGTTTTCCGAGCTATTGCGCTACCTGCCAGAAAAGACTGGCATGGCCTTCGTGCTGGTGCAGCACCTCGACCCCAAACATGGCAGCGTGCTGCAGGAAATTCTGTCGAGGACGAGCAAGATCCCAATCACCGAAGTGATCCAGGGTGTGGTGGTGCAGCCGGACCACGCTTATGTGATTCCGGCGAATACGAACTTGACCATCAAGAACGGGATTCTGCAACTGGGTGCGCGGGTGCTGGTGCACGGGCAACACATGCCCATCGATAATTTCTTTCGGTCGCTTGCGGAGAGTGGGCGTCAACAGGCTATCGGCGTCGTCTTATCGGGCACGGCTTCGGATGGCACGGAGGGATGCCGCGCCATTAAGGCGGCGGGAGGCATTACTTTTGCCCAGGATGAGGAGTCGGCGAAATACAGTGACATGCCGCGCAGCGCGGTGAACGCGGGGTGCATCGACTTCATCCTCTCCCCCAAGGACATCGCCCGGGAGTTGGGCGGAATCAGCCAGCATCCCTACGTTGCCCGGGTAGTGTCCTCCGCCATGGAAGGGTTTCAAGGAATGGTGGGCAGCGACCTGGACGCGCTGTTCGGGTTGCTGCGGGATTCGACCGGGGTGGATTTCACCAACTACAAGCACACCACCTTGCAGCGGCGCATCCGGCGGCGCATGGTGGTACACAAGATCGAAACGCTGAAAGACTACCTGCGCTTCATTGGGAAAAGGCAGGAAGAGCTGGACGAGCTTTACCGCGACTTGTTGATTCACGTCACGGGATTTTTCCGGGAGCCAGAAGCCTTCCTGGCGCTGCGCAAGCATGTTTATCCCAAACTGTTTGAGGGCCGCAAGCCGGATAATCCCATCCGCATCTGGGTGGCTGGTTGCTCCACCGGCGAGGAGGCCTACTCGATCGCCATCACATTGCTGGAATATCTGTGGGCCCACACCCGGAGCATCTCGCAGGCTGCCATCGCCATCCAGATTTTTGCCACCGACATCAGCGAGACGGCACTGGACCGCGCGCGCACTGGCCTGTACACGGAGGCGGCGGTTTCGGAGATTTCGGCGGAGCGATTGAAGAGATTTTTCGTCCGCCAGGACGGGGGATATCAGGTCAACAAATCTGTCCGGGACATGTGCATCTTTGCCAAGCAGAATCTGGTGAAAGACCCGCCATTCTCAAACCTGGACTTGGTGAGTTGCCGCAACCTGCTGATCTATCTTGGCCCGGTTCTGCAGAGGAGGGTCATCCCGACCCTGCACTACTCGCTGAAACCCAGCGGCTTCCTGATGTTGGGTGAAGCGGAAAGTCTGGGAGGATTTGGCGACCACTTTGCCCTGGTGGACAAGAAAGACAAGCTTTACCAAAAGAGGAAGACCACGGCGCGTCTGGCGACGTACTTCGCAAGCACGGACTATTCGCCGCACAGAATGGAAGACGCGAGGACGGGCCGGCAATTGCCGGCTCCCTTTACGGTGGAGAACGAAGTGGAGCAGTTGCTCATCAACCGGTTCGTTCCCGCCAGCATCGTGGTGAACGATCAAATGGAGATTGTGCAGTTCCAGGGGAAGACGGGAGCTTATCTGGAACCGGCCGCCGGGCATCCCACGTTCAGTCTTTCCAAGATGGCGCGGGAGGGCCTGCTGGTCGACCTGCGCGCGGCTTTGAGTGCGGCCAAGAAAAGCAAGGCGGCGGTGCGAAAGGAAGGCGTGCGCTTTCAATCGGAGGGGAAAGTGCGGGAGGTGGATCTGGAGGTGCTTCCCCTGCACGGGCAAGCCGCACAGGAGCGTTATTACGTGGTCGTGTTCCAGGACAAGGTCCCGGCACCCGTCCGGCCGCCGGGCAAGACCGGCGGTAAGGCAAAGAGGGCAGACGTGTCCACGGTGCGAGAGAACGAACACTTGAAGCGCGAGACGGCCCAGTTGCGGGAGCAGTTGGGGTCGCTCATCGAAGACCATGAAAGTACCCTGGAAGAATTCAAGTCGGTCAACGAGGAAGTCTTATCGGCGAACGAAGAATTGCAGAGCACCAATGAAGAGATGGAGACCGCCAAGGAAGAGTTGCAATCCACCAACGAGGAACTCACTACCCTGAACGAGGAAATGCAGAACCGCAATGTGGAATTGAGTTCGGCGAATAACGATCTGCTCAACCTGCTGGGCCAGGTGGATATTCCGGTGGTCATGGTGAGCAACGATTTGCGCATTCGGCGCTTCAGCCCGCCGGCGCAAAAGATCCTGAACCTGTTGCCCAGCGATGTGGGCCGGCGACTGGGCCAGATCCGGCCGAATCTGGACTTGCAGGACCTGGAGCCGCTGGTCCGGAAAGTCATCGACCTCACGACTCCGCAGCAGCGCGAAGTCTGCAACAAAGAGGGCGTGTGGCACATGCTGCGCGTGCGGCCCTATGAAACCTGGGACCACAAGATCGAAGGGGCGGTGATCAGCCTGCAAAACATCGATGCCCTCAAACGCACGTTGGACCAGACCCGCGAATACGCGGACACGATTGTCGAGAGTGCCCGGGAACCGATCCTGGTGTTGGACTCCAGGCTGCAGGTCACCGCTGCGAATCCGGCGTTCTACAGGGTTTTCGACGTGTCCCGCGAAGAAACCGAAGGGCGCCTGATTTATGAGCTGGGCAACGGGCAGTGGAATATCTCGAAGTTGCGAGAACTACTCGAGGAAATCGTCCCGCGAAACTCCCGCGTGGATGATTTCGAAATGAGCCATAATTTTCCCCACCTCGGAACCCGAGAGATGCAGCTCAACGCCCGCCGGGTTGAGATGCAGCCCGGCCATCCCTTCATCCTGCTGGCGATAGAAGATGTGACGGCGAAGAGCAGGGAAGGAGCCGCGTGAAAGGATCTGTCCCCGCAGAGGATGCCGAGGTTTATTGAAAGATTCCTCTGGGGCGCTCTCAGCGCTCTTGTCGGCCGAAGGCCCTTGGGGTTCCGTCTCCGTGTAAAATGCCCGTAGGGTAGCTCCGGGCATTCAGCAGGAAAGCGGATGAAGAAGATTTTTCAGCCATTTCGGAGTTTTTCGCGGCAGCTTGGACCGCTGGAGCAGCGCATGCTGGACGCGTTGTGGGCGAGAGACAGCGCGACCGTCCGCGAACTGATCGAACACGGTTGCCAGGATCTGGCCTACACCACGGTAATGACCACGCTGGACCGGCTGTTCAAGAAGGGTCTTCTGGCGCGATCGGAGGAGGGCAGAGCATTTCGCTACGCTCCGCAGTTCAGCCGTGAGGAGTTGCATCGGGAGGCGGCGGGCCACGCCTTTCGCCAACTGCTGGATGCGAGTCCAGCTTCGTCTTTGCCACTTTCGTTTCTGGTGGAGATCCTGGGCGAACGGGACGCGCAATTGCTCGACGATTTGCGGGAACTGGTGGAACGCAAGCGCCGCAAATTGGAGGAACGGGAACTGGCTCAACGGGGACTGGGTCAGCGGGAACTGGGCCAGAAGGAGACAGAGTGATGTTCGCGGTGCGCGGGATCGCGGTTTCTTTCTCGATCTTCGTCCTGCTCTACGGCGCCTTGTCGGTGTTAATTTGCGGCGTGTGGCGGAGGCTGTGGCCTGGGGCCCAGCGGTATTCGGCCGGACGCTGCGCCGACCTGCTTTTCGTGGTGCGCCTGGTTCCATTCGTGGCAGCTGCCGGAGTTACTCTCGCTCTGGCCGTGCCTTCGTTCCTGCTGCTCGAACCCCGCGCCGTGGATGAGCCCATGAGCGCTGTGCCGGTGGCGCTGGGCTTGGGCGGGATGGCGGTAGTGGTGGCGGGAATGTGGAAGGCTGCGGCGGCGTTGGTGCGGGTTTCGCGAATGGTCGCGCGATGGTCCAGCGAGGCGCGGGTGATCGGCTCCAGCGCCATCAATTCCAGGGATTCAGTTTCCGTGCTGCGGATTTCGGGGTTGGCGCCGCCGCTCACCGCCGCAGGCATTCGGCGACCCAGCGTATGGTTGTCGGCGGCGGCGGAGTTTGTGTTAACCGAGCGAGAGTTGGAAACCGCGCTGCGGCATGAAGTGGTGCACCTGCGGCGCCGGGACAACCTGAGAAAACTGATTCTGCGGCTGGTAGCATTTCCGGGGATGGCGAAACTGGAGAACGCGTGGCGCGAAGCCAGTGAAATGGCCGCCGACGATGCCGCGGTATCGAGCGCTTCCGAAGCTCTGGATCTGGCCGCGGCCGTGATCAAGTTGTCGCGGCTGACCTCGCTGGATCCCCCTGTGGAGTTGACTACGGCTTTGGTCCACAGTCCTGCGGAGTCAGTAAATGCGCGCGTGGCGCGGCTGATTGCCTGGACGGAGCGTCAGCCAAGTCCTACGGAAGGATATTCATTGGGATATGCGCTGGGGGCGGCAGCCGTGGTGGTGGCCACGCTGGCCGTGACTTACAGCGAACTGCTGGTCCGGGTGCATGAGGCGACCGAGTGGCTGGTGCGGTAAGCGTGGGACCGAAAGCCCACTGGCGATTGGCGGACCGACTCAAGGGATAGTTGGCGTAACATCGCCAGTTCCCTCATTGACCAGATAGCGGAGACCGGCCCACATTCGTGACGGGGGCGAAGGTGCCCAAAATCCATTTTCCGCTAGCCTTGCTAGTACCTGAATCTAAGAAGTCGCAGGTTGTGGGTGTCGGCTGATGGAGTCGGAGACGACCCAACTGGCGCCGACCAAAGCCATGGAGATCGCATTGCCGGACCAATTGAAGTGATTGCTTGACCCGGCGTACAGATTCGGAATCCAGATTAGCAACTCGAAGATCACGATCTCCGCGGTGAGCAGGCGCGCGGCCAGCGGAGCCATAATGCCGGTGAGGATGGCGACGGCGGCCCCGAAAAAGCCCATGGTGGTGGCATAGGCCCAGAACATCTTGCTCGGCGGCAGCCAACCCGGGATCCAGCCCAACAGGCCGGGCATGTCAACGATGTGGACGATTCCGAAAGAAATCGGGCAAATACCGAAGAGGAGCACGAAGAGGGCCCGGTGGCGCTCCATGAATGAACCGGCAGGCGAGAATGTCGCACACAGAACCAGACCAGCGGCCACCAGGGCGAACTCCTCAAAGACATTGCCAATGGGGTCGTAATTGCCCAGATTCACAAAGGCCTTGGGCACCCAGATGAGCGTGAAAACGGAGTAGACAATCGTCAGGGTCAGAGCGCCCGCACGCGCGGTCCGCGGCAAGAGCAGCGCGATCCCCCCGGCGAGCTCAAGGACCGCGGTGAGATAGGCGAGCGGTACGCGCAGAGGGAGGTTGGGGCCGACGTTCTGCCAGGTGGTCGCGAAGTCGCCCGAGACCAGGCCCAGCACGCCGAGAAAGATGCCGGCTCCGCCGTAGACGTAAAGCCCGAGATTGGATGTGATGCTGCGTTGTCTTGCCATCGAGTGCCGGGGTTTTCAGTATCGCTCAGCGAGGTGCGGTGGGCAATAGCACAGTTGGCGTTAAATCGCCATTGCACTCAATGACCCTGGTCCGGCCAGTTCTCAACGAGTGATAGCGTCCTTTATCATTCACTATCTGGATTGGCAAGCAGGCAACAACTTCGTTTCTTTTGCCCCATACAGCGACTCGGCTATTGTGCGGGGGCCCCACTAAGCGTCGCGAAGTCTTTCGAACCGGCGGAAAATTTCAGTTTTTCCCGATCAACAATTTCGCCCTGTTTGATGAGCAAGGAAATGTGGTTAGAGGCTGCGTTCCGTATTACCCAGGTCTTCAACGTCCCACTGGGAGAGGTATTTCAGTGGGACGTGAAGGCCACCCCATTGAAGGCGTCGTAGTTTGTCGAGAACCAAGTATGCACGTCAATTGGCGTAGCATCGCGATTTCACTCATTGCCCCGATGTGACGGGGTTTGAGTTTGCACTTGCGAGCGGCTTCTAGAATGTTACGCGCACGCCGATCTGGGCCGCGAACGGAATGCCCACCGTAGTGCCGGGGCCGAAGAAGTCTCCCAGCGCACCCTCGGGTATCTCGAGCTGCTTCAGGCTGGTGATGGGTGCGGTTTGGGAGCAGTCCGCGACGGTGCAAATAAGGGTGACGTTGGTGATGCCTTGTGCATTCGGTTGCATCTGGGCCAACGGGACCGGAAGCTGGGCCACATTGACCGCGAAGTTCGCGCCGGGATTGTTACGGTTGAACAGGTTGAAGAACTCGATGAACGGATCGACCTGCCAGCGCTCGTTGACTTTGAAAGGGCGCGTGACACGCAGGTCGGACTGGATGTAAGGCGTGCCGCGGAATTGGTCGAGGCTGGTATACGCTCCATTTACATAGATGCGGTCGGTGTTGTCAGCGTTCGTGATGGTGATGGGGCGGGCGCTCTCGAACTGATTAATCGTGCTCAACTCGAAACCGCCGGGCAGGTGCAGGGTGCCTGCCAGCACGAAGCGGTGACGAACGTCTTCGCCAGAGGGGCCGTAGTCGCCTTGTCCGAAAGCATTCAGGAATCCGGGGTTCGGTTGGTTTGGTTCTTGCGGGCAGACGCCATCCACATAGTCAAACAGTTCGCCCAGCAGGCATCCCCAGGTCTGCGCTTTCGAGAGCGTGTAATTCGCGACCAGATTGAAGCGGTGCATGTTGCCTTGCAGGTGCAACATGAGTCCGTTGTAGCTGGAACGGTTATCAGACTCGAACACATTCACACTCGGCACCACGGCCAGCTGGTCGGTCACATCCGTCGCAGGAATGAGCGGACTGAGCAGGTTGGCGCCGCCGCTGTAGGGGAATCCGCGGTAGCCGTGATTGCCCTGCTCGTGTACATAGTCGGCGCTCACCAGCCAATGTTCGTTGAAAGCGTGCTGAACCCCGCCGGTGGTATGGATGGAGTAAGGCGTTTTGTAAGGGGAGCCGATCAGATTGCCGGTGGCGCCGCTGCCGCCAATCAGGCAGCCCGCGCCGGTGAGCGCATAAGTGCCCACGCCTCCCGTAAGGCTGCACGTTCCAGTGGTGAAATTCGAATTGTTGACGCCCTGGAATGCAGTTGCCCATCCGTTCTGCGCGAGATCATCGTAGTAGAGGCCGAAACCACCACGAATTACGGTCTTCCCGCTGTGGCCGGGGGAGTAAGCGAACCCAAGGCGAGGCGCAATTTGCCGGCGATCGTCACTCGGTACGCTGGGCACAATCGGAATCTGCAACGCCTGCAGCGTCACGTACGCCGCGTTATCGGCTTGGCTGCGCCCCGAACCCACGAATAGCCCCCAGGTGCTCTGATAACGCAAGCCGTAGTTGACGGTGAGCTGGTGTGAGACTCGCCAGGAGTCTTCGGCGTAGAGCGCGAGACGCTGAACATTCTGCGAAAAGGTGCCGTCGCCGGCAGGAGTAAAGGTGCAACCAATGTTGGTGCTGGGATCGGGCGCCGGATTGCACATCGCACTGGGAGGCGTGTAATAGAACGGCAAGGCAGTGGTGATGCCGCCGCAATCGGGGCCAGGCGGATTGATGTAGCAATCGGGGTTGGAGGGATAGGTGGTGAACTGCTCCGCCGTCGACGCGAACGCGCCACTCAGCACCGGTTCGTGAATGAAGTCGACGCCGAACTTGAGGGCGTGAGCACCCATCGTGTGGCTCAGGTCGTAGCGGAACTGGTATTTGTCCTGATTACGCAGGTCGGGAAACAGAGTGATGGGAGTGGCAAACTGATTGTCGCCGAAGGTCTCGAAGCCGGAGACGGTCAGGGCCGTCACGCTGAAGGGAAACTGTATAGCGAAGCCGAGATCGGAATTCCGCGTCTGCGTGAGATGCAACAGGCTGGCGTCGAGAACCAGATTGCCCAGCCAGGTTGAATTGAAGGTATAGCTGTTGCTGAGCGCCACATTCCAGTAGTTGTTGTGCGTGGTCAGGCCAGTCGATGGCAGCGTGGCCTGCTGCACCAGCGCATTGTGGGTGAGATAGCTGTCTTGGGATGTGCGCAGGGACCAGTTCGATTTCGACGATTGCGCCCAGTCCAAGCGCAGCGAACCGAGGTAGTCGCGAAAGGGAATCGGAACCGTGCCGGGAACCGCGATTGAAGGAATGCCGGTTATCAATCCCTCTGACGCCAATTGCGCCAGCGCGTCAAATTGCGCGGTGCTGGCAGGGCTGTAGGCGATGCTCGCGTCCTCGTGGACATTTTCGAATGAGGTAAAGAGCCAGACTTTATCTTTTGCCACGGGACCGCCGAGAGTTCCAACATAGTTCTGGCGGGAGAACGGCTGCTTCGGATTGGGCGCCGGATTCTCGATAGGAAAGCGCGCATTCAGTGCGGCCTGGCGGTCGTAGAACGCTCCGCTCCCGTGCCATTCGTTGGTCCCGCGCTTGGTGGTAATCACGACTGACCCGGCCGTGGTCCAACCGGTGTCGGCGTCTTCATTTGAGGTGCGCACGGCGAATTCCTGAACCCCATCCGGTGAGAAGTTTTGCAGAAAGCCGCCGATCCAGTCATCGGAGTTTTCGGCGCCATCGACCGATAGCTCGTTGTTCAAGCCGGAGCTTCCACCGGTCGAGACTGCGGTGATGCGTGCCTTGGTGGGGTCCGAGGGCTCGACGGGCTCGGTTCCAGGCACAAGATAGGCAATGTTGGCGAAACTTCGCGCCGGCAGCGGCAGAGTTTCCAGGTCCTGGCTGCCGACTACGCCGCCGCGCACCGCACTCGACGTGTCAATCGTTTCGGTGGTAATCGAGGAAGAACTGCCCTGGACGTTGACGGTTTGCTGCACGGACGGCGGCTTCATGGTGACCGTAATGTCGCGGACGGTGGCGACTGCGATCCAGACATCCGCCTGCGCAGGGGCGAAGCCGGCGGCGCTGATGGTGATGCGATAGTTGCCCGGCAGCAGGTCATCGAGACGGAACTCGCCCCGCTCTTCGCTGGCGGCCTCACGTTGAATCGAGGAGCCTGACAACTGTGCTACTACTTTGGCGGAGGAGATGCGGGCTCCGGTAGCATCTTGCACCGTGCCGCGCAGCGATCCGCGCGAGTTCTGGGCGTGGAGGGTTGCCGTGATCAGGATGGCAAATATCGTTGAGGCGAATACGGTCTGGCGCGAATTGTTTTTCATGGTTGCTGGCAGCTGGGAGCTTGGGATTGCTTTGCTGGGAAACTAAACAGACTAGAGTGCGGAGAGTGGCTACTACCAGCGGTCGTAGCGCCAAGGCACTGTCTTTGGATGTTTAGGGACCCGTCCGCTTTTTCCATGAATGCGGTGGGAATTCCTCTTGACAATAAGCAGTGACTTATATAGGTTAATTCTTATGTATGGTCTTGATGGTGCTTTTTCGGCTTTGGCTGACCCGACGCGTCGGGCGATTCTTGCGCGCCTCGCCAAAGGGGAGGCCACCGTCAATGAATTGGCGGAGCCGTTCGAGATGACGCAACCTGCAATCTCCCAGCACCTGAAGGTGCTCGAAGATGCAGGATTGATTGTTCGCCGGGTCGAGGGTACGAGGCGCCCGCGTCGTCTTGCAAAAGCGGGGATAGAAGCGATGGATCAATGGCTGGCAATGTTGCGAAAGGCCCTGGAGAAAAACTACGACCGGCTGGATGAAGTTCTGGCCGGTATGGAAAAGCACAAGAGAGGAGAAAAACGATGAGAACGATGAACAAGATGACGCTGAAGACCGAAGGAGATACTCACGTGATTGTGACGAGGCGCTTCACTGCGCCTCCAGAGGCCGTGTACCGCGCCCATACCGATCCGAAATTAATCCAGAAATGGTTGCTTGGTCCGGAAGGATGGACGATGCCGGTATGCATCAACGAGGCCAAGCCGGGCGGCAAGTTCCGTTACGAATGGACGAATGCCAAAGGCCATGGATTCCATATAACCGGCGAGTATGTGGAGCTTGAGCCTTATGGAAGGATCGTACATGTCGAGCGAATGTATCTGCCGGATCCTACCCCGGACACTCGCGTTGAAACCAGATTCGTTGCGGATGGCGATGGAACTTTGATGACGATGCGAATGACGCTGCCTGATGAGCAGACGCGAGAGGCCATGCTTGCGACCGATATGGAGCGTGGAATGGAAGCCAGCTACGTGCGGCTGGAAGAAATGATCTAGGTTGGTTCAAATCGGATGCCGGGCAACCGCGTCCGAATTCGACCACAACCAATAAACTCAATCCGACCAGCGTTGCGGCTTGCGGTCCCAGCGATGATGCTTCAATTCATTGAGCAGGCCGGAATCGAGCGGTCCAGCGTCACTGGCGGCGACGTTCTGGCGCACATGCTGCGGGTCGCGCATGCCGACGATGGTGGTGCTGACCGCGGGATGAGACAGAATAAAGCGCAGCGACATTTCCGGAAGCGTCATTCCCGCGGGAAGGATTTCTTTGAGCTTGTCAACGCGCCGAATCGTGTTCGCCAGATTCTCTGGTCCGAAGTAGAGAGCGCGCCAATCGTCTTTTGGGAAGCGGGTTTCAAGAGTCATCTTGCCGCCGAGGCTGCCTTCGTCGAGCGGCACGCGCGCGATCACCCCAATATTGAGCTCCTGGCATAGGGGAAGGAGTTTGTCCTCGGGCGCTTGATCGAAGATGTTGTAAATCACCTGCACTACGTCGACTAATCCAGTGTGCAGGGCCTTGATGCCATTCTCCGGCTCCCAGCGGTTCAGGCTGAGGCCGAAGTAGCGAATCCAGCCGCCGTCTTTCAACTTCTCTACCGTGGACCGGAACTCCGGATTGTCGGTCCAACTGTCATCCCAGACATGGAACTGAAGCACGTCGATCGAGTCGACGCGGAGTTTCTTGCGAATCAGGTCAGCGTACTTGAAGACGTGGTCTGGGGAAAACACGTCGCCGTATTTGTAGGTCGAGAGCGCCGGCCATTTGTCGTTGCCGGGAGGAATCTTCGAAGCGGCGTAGAGGCGCTTTTTCGAATTGCGCGCCATGGTTTCGCCAAGCAAGCCGTCACTTTTACCTTCGCCGTAGGCCCAGGCTGTGTCGAAGAAGTTGCAGCCCGAGTCGATGGAGAGTTGCAGGGAATCGAGAGACTGCTGATCATCGGAACCGCTCCAGCCACTCATGCCCCAGAGTCCATAGGCGATGTCACTGACATCGAAACCGGTTCGGCCGAGCTTGCGGTATTTCATGAAGCCTTCCTCTTAGGATGCGCTTAAGAATTTCTAAAGGGCTTTAAATAATCTGACATCCTAGCAGCTTTGCCGGGCGGTCGAAACGACGCCATGACGGCGAATTGTGTGGCTGCTGATTTTTCGATGCGGAGTATCGAGATTTTGCAGCCTCAGGATCGCCGCTCCGATGTTTCAATAGATCTAGATCATAAACCCTGTGGAGGCTGCTCCGTGAAATCAGAATATTCTTCTCTTATGACGCCATCCTATTGCCAGGAAGATCCCGGTGCGCCTTCGTCTCGCTTGCTGGATGAAAAGGTTTCAGACGACTCCGGTACGGAGGCAAAGACCAACAGCGCTCTTGCGCCCGCCGGACTGAAGAATCCTTTTTGGAAGTAGGCGCACGCCCGATGAACCGGGCGATCCGCGGTCGCCAATTAACACCTCTAATTGACGTGGACGAGATCAGATTTCGCAGGCATGGCTAGCGACGTCTGACCTCGAAACCACGCCTCCCGACTGCAATTTCTTGCATATTGACAGGAGCAGAACCAGCGAACATAATGCCGCTGCGTTTCGGGCCCCGCCCCCATCTCTGTGCTGGGAACAATAATGTTTGTGCCGATTGTTGGCTTAGAGCTCTGGGTTCCATTTGCTTGGCAGCATTCGTAATTGAGCGTCCCATTTTCAAATCGGACACACCGAGATCACGACCACTGTAAGGCCTTAGCGGCCAGGTTAGATCCGAGCGCCTCGTCGAGGCTCCCGGTCCCTCTTGCCGAGGGCTTTGTTGGAGGATCTAGCGCAGGATCGGCAGGCAGAGGCAGGGGCGGAGCGCGAAGGACAGTGCGGACATTTCCTGTAGCGCGGGGTGCAGTTGCGCATCGCGGCAGGGCTCGAGCGTGATCACGAAAGGCAGCGCGTTCTTGTCGAAGCCCGGCTTCTGCAGCACGGCATCGATATTCAGTTGATGAGCCGATAGGATCGCGGCCAGACTCGCGATAATGCCGGGCTGATCTTTCACGACTAACCTCAGATACCAGGGCGTCTCAAAGTCGCAGCTTACTTTTGGCGAGCCGAGTTGCAGTGGACGGTGCGGGCGCGATCTAGCCGAGAGACTTCCAGCCGAGAGGCTTTCCGCGACGAACATCAAATCTGAGACTACCGCAACCGCCGTGGGATCGCCTCCGGCGCCCGCGCCCAGGAAGGCCATGTCGCCGCCGTACTCTCCAGAAGTCAAAACCAGATTCAGATTCCGCTGCACGCGGCCGAACGGAGATGACGTGGGAACCAGGCTGGGGCCAACCTCGGCGAATAGGGTTTCTTCTTTCAAATCGGCGCGCGAGATCTGGCGGATGGTGCAGCCCAGTTCGGCGGCGTAATCGAAATCGACTGCATCGACGGGGCGAATGGTGCGGGCGCGAATCTCTCCGGGCGGAACTTGGACGTGCAGTCCGGCCAGCGCGAGGATGGAAAGCTTGGCGCGAGCGTCGCCGCCGTCGAGGTCTTCGCTGGCGTCGGCTTCGGCATAGCCGCGAGCCTGCGCTTCTTCGAGAGCCTCGCTGAAGGGAATGCGAGCGGTCTCAATGCGGCTGAGAATGTAGTTGCAGGTGCCGTTCAGAATGCCGGCAATGCCGTGCAGTCGGTCTCCGCAGAGCCCGGTGCGCAGCGCTGGGAGAACGGGAACGCCGCCGGCTACGGACGCTCCAAACTCAAGCTGGCAGCCGTTGGCACTCGCAAGCTGGAGCAAGTCTGGGCCATGACGGGCGATGAGCTGCTTGTTGGCCGTCACCACCGACTTGCCTGCGCTCAAGGCGCTTCGCACCAACTCTTCCGCTGGCGTCAAGCCGCCGATCAGCTCGACGATGATGTCCACATCGGATTTGAGAATTGCTTGGAAGTCCTCGGTCCAGACTACGTCGCGCGGTATCGACAGCCCGGTACCCTGGGACTGCTTCTTGCGTTCGATGTTGCGATTGCAGATGTGGGTGAGGCGGAGTAACCCATCAGTCCGTTCGCAGAGGATATTGGCCACTGCACGCCCCACGGTTCCGAAGCCGACGAGGGCGACTCGGCGCGCGGGGGCGCGATCCCATGGAATGGGGCTGGGATTGGCGTTCAGTTGCTCTGGCGTCTTATGCAAAGTCAGCTCGCGAGAATGGAAACTCATTTTTATCATACGTGGGACTTGCGGCTCCGCGAAGAAAAGCGGACAAAGCGCGGGCTTGATTCGTTGACTCGCCGCGGTCGCGTCCGTAAGATGAAGCGTCTGAACGCTCCGGTATCTCCTTAATGTTCGGCCAAAAATGATCGGCCAAACCATCTCGCACTACCGCATTGTCGAAAAACTCGGTGGCGGCGGCATGGGCGTGGTCTACAAGGCTGAAGACACCGAACTTGGCCGTTTCGTCGCCCTTAAATTCCTGCCCGATGAGCTGTCGAAAGACCCGCAAGCCCTGGAACGCTTTCGCCGGGAGGCGCGAGCCGCGTCTGCTCTCAACCATCCTAATATTTGCACCATTTACGAGATCGGCAAGCACGGGGAGCAGTCGTTCATTGCCATGGAGTTTCTGGATGGCGTGACCCTGAAACATCTCATCTCGGGAAAGCCGTTAGAGAACGAAACCGTCGTCTCCCTGGCGCTTGAGATTGCCGATGGGCTGGACGCCGCACACTCCAAGGGTATCGTTCATCGCGACATCAAGCCTGCCAATATTTTTGTCACCGAACGCGGGCACGCCAAGATTCTCGACTTCGGGCTGGCGAAGGTCGCGCAACCGCGCGGTTCTTCGAGCCAGATTGCCTCGGCCAACACCATGACCGCCGTCGACGAGCAGCATCTCACCAGCCCCGGCTCTACGCTCGGGACGATCGCTTATATGTCGCCGGAGCAGGTGAGAGCCAAAGAGCTAGACGCACGAACGGATTTGTTCTCCTTCGGAGTCGTCCTATACGAGATGGCGACGGGCGTGTTGCCTTTCAGCGGCGAGAGTACCGGCGTAATCTTCGACGGGATCATGAACCGCGCGCCGGCCTCTGCGCTGCGACTGAATCCGGCGCTGCCGGCTGGGGTCGAGCATGTCCTGGAGAAGTCTTTGGAGAAGGACCGGGACCTGCGCTACCAGTCCGCGGCAGAGATGCGGTCGGACTTGAAGCGCGTCCAGCGGGGCGCCGACTCGGAACGAGCGTCTGCCGTGGAAACGCGCACCGAGGCGAGCCCGCGATCGAAGCGCAAGATCGTTCTCGCAGTTGCGGCGGTAGTTGTTTTACTGTTCGCGACTGGCGCGATCGCCTGGTATGAAAAACATTCTTCTGCGCAATCCGGGGCCGGGGCAATCAAGCCGTCGGTTGCCGTCTTGCCGCTGCAAAACCTGAGCGCGGAGCCCGACAGTGCCTATTTCAGCGAGGGAATGACCGACGAAATCACCACCAAGCTTTCGAAGATTCAGGGCATCGACGTGGCTTCGCATTCTTCGGTCGCGGCGCTGAAAGCGGCTGACAAGAGTGCCGCGGAGATCGGGAAAGCACTCGGCGTCCGCTATCTCCTGGAGGGAAGTGTGCGAAAGGCGGGCGACGAGGTAAGAATTAACGTGCATTTGGTCGACTCCACGACCGGATTCCAGGTTTGGGCCGATGATTTCGTCGGAGAAATGAAGGAGGTTTTTTCGCTGCAAGAGCAAACTGCCCTGAAGATTGCGCAGTCGCTGAACCTCAAGCTCAGTCCGCAGGAACAGCAGGCCATTCGCCACCGTTACACGCAGAACCCTCAGGCCTACGACGCTTACCTGCGAGGTCAGGCATTAGTCGAGTTTTCCGATGAGCCCGACAAATTGGAAGGGGCGCGCCGGCACTTCGAGGAGGCGCTCCAGTCGGATCCGGATTACGCACCGGCCCTCGCCGGGCTGGCATTCGTCGAAGGGCAGACCTACCGCAATCTCGACGCGAATCCGTCTCATCTGCAGCGGGCCGAGCAATTCGCCCAGCGCGCCCTCGCGATTGACCCGCGGTTGCCCGAGACCCACGTGGCATTGGGAACGGTCAATGCCGACAAGTACGACTATGCGGGCGCGGCGCGGGAGCTGCGTATCGCTACCGAATTGGATCCGGAGAACGCCTATGCCTGGGATAAGCTTTCCTGGGTGTTGGGATACGAGCAGCCACCGGACGCAGCCGGTGCAGAGAAGGCCGCACTGGAAGCCATTCGTCTGAAGTCCTCGCGTTACGAGGCCTATTATCACCTTGGCCGGTCCCTTTACCTGCAGCAGCGCTATGCCGAGGCCATTGGCGCCTTCGAGCACGCGCGGGAACTCAATGCAACGTCGACCTACCCAGACTTGGGGCTCGGGCAAGTGTATCTGGCGCAGGGAGACTACGAGAAAGCTGCTGCCGTGTTGTTAAAGGGCGCTCGGCCGGCGGCGATTAACTATTTCTGGCTCAGTGCGGCCTTTGCGGGTCGCGGCGATAAAGAGAAAGCTCTCGCCGCGCTGCAAAAAGCCTTCGAGATGGGATTTCACGATTTTGCCGCGCTCGATGCCAGCCCGTACTTTTCTTCGCTGCGCCCGGACCCGCGCTTCCAGCAATTGACCCAGCGTTATCGCAAGTAATCCGCGGCGCTGCGGGGCTGGCTCTGCCGGGCGGCTTGCCGGGCAGAATCAGCATCAAAGTTGGTAATATAATGTGATCCCGCCGCAACCAAGGCCAACGCCTTCCTGCGAGGAATCACAAGCGGAACCTAATATCAACGGCGCCTCTCGCCTCTTCATGCCGAGCGCTACGGTCCGCCACCATGCCCGGTTATGGGAGGAGAGTGGATGATGGGAAAGTTCGCGACTGCGAGTGCGCTGACGCTGCTGGTTCTGACCATGCTGCTGGGTTCGTCGGGATTCGCCCAGACAACGCCCGCTGGGCAGACACCTGCGGCAACGCCGGCCACTGCGGCTCAGGAACCAGCGGAACAAAATCCCGCTGCACCAGCTCCCGCTGCGTCAGTTCCCGCTGCGTCAGCTCCCACTGCGTCAGCTCCCACTGCATCAGCTCCGACCGCGCAACAGCCGGCTAACGGCCAGGAACCCGCGGATGAAGAATCCACTTCGCGGCGGAAGAAGCCTCGAGACTACAAGAAGTGGATGTATAACGTGGGTGCCGGCGCGAATGTGGACAGCGGCGCGACGCGCACGTGGGTGAGAGGTGGAGGCGGCGTGGGCGCGGTGGGAGTGGCGCGCAACGCGAACAAATATCTGGGGCTGCGCGCGGACTTTATCGTTGCGGACCTGCCGCTGCGCGACTCCACGCAGCAACTGGTGCAGGCGTCGGGAGCCACCAGCTACGCTTTGGCCGGTACGCTGGACCCCATCATCTACCTTCCCGTAACCAAGCTGTACAGCGGATACGTTTTGTTCGGGCCCGGATTCTACCATCGCGGCGGGAGCCTGCAATCCGACGCTACAGTTCCGGGTGCGGCGTGCAACGCGTTCTGGACCTGGTGGGGCGCGTGTCCGAATAGTGTCAGCATTCCTCTCAGCGGAAGCTTTGTCAATTCCAGCCAGAACCAATTTGGGTACAACTTCGGGGGAGGGGTTGCGCGAAGGATGCCCAGCGGCGTCGAAATCTACGCGGAGTATCGTTTCATGCACGGATCGGGGAACGGCATTACGACCGACTTCCGGCCGATCACGATTGGGTTTCGCTGGTAGGAGCGGCGGCTGGCGAGGCGCTGATTCGGCACGGTTATTCAGGGTTGGTCCGGTAACTCCAGAGACTTCCGGCGCGCTGCTGCAACTGCACGAATGACGCGGCTGGAACGGGCAGCGAAACCGCGGCGCTGGAATTGGCTTCGGCCAACGCGGCCTCAACAATGTGGTGAGCGGGCGCCAGCGAGCAGGCGGGATCTGTGGTGGAGTCGTCGCCGGTGAGCAGGAGCGCCTGGCAGCGGCATCCGCCAAAGTCCTGGGTGCGCTGGTCGCAACTGCGGCAGGGTTCCGGCATCCATTCCTCTCCGCGAAAGCGCTGGAACGAGGGCGACTGCTGCCAGATGAATTCCAGCGTTTGTTCCCGAACATTTTCGAAAGTGAGGCCGGGAATGACTTCCGCGGCGTGGCAGGGAAGAACTTTGCCTGCGGGATTGATGAGCATCAATCTACGGCCCCATCCACCCATGCAGGCCTTAGGAAAGCGCGCGTAGTAGTCAGGAACGACGGAATCGATGCGGATGCGTCCGGCGAGGCGTTGGTCAGCGGCGGCCACGGTTTCCGTGGCTTTTGCAAGCTGTGCTCGGGTGGGCAGCAGCGCGGCGCGGTTCTGCAAGGCCCAGCCGTAGTATTGGGTGTGGGCGATTTCCATGCGCTCGGGTGCGAGCTGCTCGATGAAAGCGATCATCTCCTCGAGGTGATCGATGTTCTGCCGGTGCACGACAAGATTGACGGTGAACGCGATCTTGTGGCGGCGGATGATGCGCGACAATTCAATCTTGTGGGCGTGCGCTTTGGCGCCGGCAATCCAGTTGGCTGCGTCTTCGCGGGAATCCTGGAAGCTGAGTTGGATGTGATCGAGTCCGGCATCGACCAGCATCTGCAGTCGTGGTTCAGCAAGTCCGAGGCCGGAAGTGATGAGATTGGTGTAAAGACCTGCGGCGCGCGCACCGGCAATTAATTCAGTCAGGTCGGGACGAGCCAGCGGTTCGCCTCCAGTGAAGTGGGCGTGCAGCATTCCGAGCTTGCCCGATTGCTGGAAAACATCGATCCACTCTTTGGTGGAGAGCTCGGAACTTACCGCGGCCAGCTCGATGGGATTCGAACAGTAGACGCAGTGCAACGGGCAGCGGTGGGTGATCTCGGCGATGAGGGCTAGCGGGTTGGGAATCATTGGTGCTGCGGGGAAGCCCCTGTGGATTTGTCGGCGAAATAATTGTTTTTGCGAGGCGATCTAAGCGCTCTCGGGCAGCTCAATTTTACTCTGGAAGGTATTATTTCCTAAGGTATCCCCCCTCCCCCTATACCTGGGGAACCCCTGTCCAGCGCGGGTTTCGCAAGACGAGTGTTTCAAAATCTTGATCCCAAAGGATTTAGATAGATGATTATGCACTTGACACACAGTTAGATTTTCGCTAGAGTGTTCCTGTCTTTCGAGAGGGAACACGCCATGAACCTGATCGACGTTAGCACAAAACTCCAAACCGAAGATCAATGTTTAGACTTTATTGAGAATGTTCGCTGGCCAGACGGCAAGATTCGGTGCGTGCGCTGCGGCAATGACAAAGTTTCGCGGATCACGCGCACCGTTGATGAAACAAAATCGCGCGAAGAGAAGAAGCAGAACAAGCGTACCCGCCTTTACGCTTGCCTAGAGCCAACCTGCAAGCACCGCTTTACTCCCACGGTCGGCACATTGTTCCATGACTCCCATCTTCCTCTGTCGAAATGGTTCGCCGCCGTCGCGCTGATCGTTCATGCGAAAAAAGGCATGAGCGCATTGCAGGTACAGCGACATCTCGGCGTGAACTATCGCACGGCATGGTACATGGGACATCGCATCCGCAAGGCGATGGCATCCGGCGAAGGCATCTTGAGCAACCCAGGTTCGGGTGGTCGCGGCGGAAAACTCTCCGGAACGGTTGAAATTGATGAGACATACGTTGGCGGAAAAACCATCCGCAAGAAAGAGCGCGGCAACCAGAAGGGCCAGAAGAAAGCAGCCGTGGTCGGAATGATTGAGCGCGGCGGTGAACTCCGCTTGCGTCACGTCGGCACGGGCAGCACGTCGGCGGCGCAAGTTGCCCCGCTGGTGCGCGAGTTAGTGGACCGCAACGTTGACCGCGTGATGACGGACGAATCCACCATCTATCCGTTCGCGTTCGATGGCTACTGCGCCAGTAAGCACGAAACCATCCAGCACAGGACGGAGTACGTGCGCGGCGATGTTCACACGAACACGATTGAATCCGCATTCTCGCTATTCAAGCGCGGCGTGACCGGATCGTTTCACCGCGTCTCGCACAAGCACCTACACCGCTACCTGTCGGAGTTTGAATACAGATTCAATCGGCGGACTGATCCATTCCTGTTCACGGAGACGGTTGCCAATCTGGTGGGCACGAAGCCGATGGAGTATCGGAATTTGGTTTCGTAACGCACGAATGCCGAAGGTTGATGGCCTCCGGCATTCGTAAAACTGAAAGGTGACTAAGACTATGGACAGCGTATCACACTCGCTTCAAATTTGGACGCTTGTATTGGTCGCTCTTACGGTTGTTGCTTTGGTGCCGACAATGTTCAGAGAGATACGGGAAATTTTCGCGAGCAAGCGGCGAACGATATTGCGCGGGATATTCGATAAAAGCGGAACGAGTCTTTCGATTCGATTTGATACGTTACTCGCAAGAACTCATTTTCGCGAGTCAGCGCTTCGTGATGCGCTTTATGATTTGAGAGAGAGAGGCGAGATTAAGCGTGTGATGGATGACAACTGGATTAAAACGCTCGAAGACCCCATATGGACAGGTCGTAGGCGCGGTTAGTGCTTCTTCTTCTTGCGGTACTCCTGATTCACCGCATCCACCAAGCGCACCATCTCCACATCCCTTGCTGACAGCTTCATCGGCGGCTGGCTGAAATCAAACACAGGCAGGTAGCGCGGATCGGTTTCTGGATTCTTTCGGCGCTCAATTCCTCGGCGCTCCACGTTCTTGCGCGTTACGGGCGTTGTGTTCACCATCTTGCGGATCACTTCGGTAAACTCTGCCTCGTCCACGGGTGGGATCGGCTCGATTTCCGGCGTCGGATTCTTCTTTTTCCGGCTCACGAAATCCACTGTAGCACGGCATGTCCTGTCACAGCCCTTCGATGCTTTCATTTTGACCCCTGTGTGTCAACTGCATAGTCATCTTTAGATACCAAAATCTTGATAGCGAACGACTTACGGGTTTTCCCGAGTGATTTGAGCCTACTGCCTCCGCTTTGACCATGATGGCCTGATTTCGAGTGGAAGGCAAGGTCGGATGTCACAGTGAGGTTGTGGATTCTCGGAGGCGGGTCGCGCCTTTGCCTTAAAGCATTGTTACTTTGGGTCACATTCTGTGCTTGACTCTGATTGTTACTAAGGGTAACAATTGAGTGGTGTACGCGGTTGTTACCACAAAATCCTTTACTAAAGCTCTTTCCCGGCTTCCGGTGAACTGGCAGAAGCGGATTGTGCACAAAATTAAGGAAGTCGCCGCCGATCCCTACGCGAGGCACAACAATGTCGCCAAGCTTCAGGGACGTGATGGCTACCGGCTGAGAATCGGGGACTGGCGCGTCATATACGGGTTGCAGGATGACCGTCTTGAGTTGTGGGTTTTTAGAGGTAGGAGCAAGAGGGGGGATCTACTGATGCGTATTGAAACCATTACCCGCAAGGGCAGAGAATTCGCCGTGATTCCTGTGGAGCATCTGCAAAAGCTAATGGAAGATGCGGAAATGCTGGCCGACGTGAAGGCATATGATGCAGCAAAGGCGCGTCTTGAGGATGGCGAGGACGAACTGATACCACTGGAGATCACGGAGCGCAGGCTGAGGGGAGAAGCCGCGCTCCGGGTTTGGCGTGAGTACCGCAAGCTTACCCAGGAGCGGCTCGCGAAGAGGTCGAAAGTATCGCGCGCGCTTATCGCGGCGATTGAAACCAAGCGCAAGGCCGGGTCGGTCAGCACGTGGAAGAAGCTGGGCGCTGCACTCGGGGTGGGCTGGGAGCAGCTTGCGTAGGGTTATGGCGGCTTCGTTCAGAGCCAAGAGGGGGAAGAAGCTCTGGTCGTCTGAGGTGTGCCCGGCTGTCCCCACGGCACTGTGAAGCCCGCGCTAATAGTCGACGATTCGCTTGTGACGTAGCTGCTCAAGGAACTGGGTGATGTCGGTGCGAATCTTGGCTGGGTCCGCGTCACTGAACTGGGCTTGCAATTCTGCGATGATCTGGGCGAAGGTGCGCTGTCCGTCGCAGCGCTCGAGCACCTGGCGGCCCGTGCCTTGCAGCTTCAAGGCTCCTTCGGGAAACAGGATGATCCGCGCGTCTTCTGCGCCGGTCTTGTTCTCGGCACCCCAGCGGCAACCAGTGGCCAGGCGGGGCTGGCTGGAATCTTCGGGAGGGGGCATGTTAGTTTCCTGCTCCGGCGATGCGCGGCAGGGATAAATGCAACGTTCGGTGGAGCTGCAAACAAAAGCAGGTTCCTCCACTGCGCTTCGCTCCGGTCGGAATGACAAAGTTTTGAGAGTCGGTTCGCTTCGCTCCGGTCGGAATGACAAAGTTTTGAGAGTCGCTGCGCTTCGCTCCGGTCGGAATGACAAAGTTTTGAGAGTCGCTGCGCTTCGCTCCGGTCGGAATGACAAAGTTTTGAGAG
>Ga0070765_100000166_pt1 | contig 40703 bp, 32 predicted proteins | sample HubBroMetageWFT5_FD_71516 | JGI IMG/M metagenome (GOLD analysis project Ga0070765, IMG submission 71516) | Warmed and freeze-thawed soil microbial communities from the Hubbard Brook experimental Forest, New Hampshire - Hubbard Brook CCASE Soil... | ecosystem: Environmental > Terrestrial > Soil...
GAGCGACACGCGTACGCCATCGTGACTGATTTGACCGATGCCGGTTATGTCGTCAAGGAGAGAGACGGTCGCCGGAATCGCTATCAGGTGCAGAGTCACATGTCCCTGCCCGAACTGCCCGATCAGGGACGGGCGATCGGGGATGTGTTGGACGTCCTGACGGATCCCCAAGCGAAGCAGAAACGCACACGGAAATCACGGTGAAGTCTCTTACGCCAGAGAGACTGCAGACGCTGTTTGGCCGAACCAACGAATTTGCCCTCTGCCGTCGGTCTTGGCGTCGTAGAGTGCGCGGTCCGCTCGCTCGATCAGTTCCTCAACGGTAGAGTCTGACGGTTCCGAAACTGCGACACCGATACTGCAGGCCAGCGCCACTGCACCCTCGGGAGCCCCAACCTGCGATCCGGCAACGTGGGAAGAGATTCGCCTCGCAAGTTGCTCCGGAACATCTGAATCAGGGTTCCCGAGCCAACCCACAACGAATTCGTCCCCGCCGAATCGGGCGATCACGTCCGACGCTCGGGTGGTGTGCTTTAGGGCCTCGGCGACCGCCCGAATGGCAACATCGCCGCCGTCATGGCCAATCGAGTCGTTGATCGTCTTGAGGTCATCGAGATCGATGAAGAAGAGGGTCAGTACCAACTCTCCCTGGCTGCGGCGAGCGGCGGCCAAGTCCAGCGTGAGTGCTTCGAGAGCTGCGCCGCGGTTCAGCAATCCGGTGAGCGAGTCCCGAGTCGCCCGTTCCAGCAGCGCCTCGCGTTCCGTCTCGCCGGCCTGCACGGATCGATGAAGCTGGTTGAGGGCAGTCTGAAGTGCTGCACCGGTTCTTCCGGGCACTTGTCGTTGGAGAACGGGGTTGTCGAGGTCCCCGTCGGAGAGCGCTATCGCCTGGGCCTGCACGGCCCGCAGCGTGGAAGCCATCTCGTTGAAGGCGGCCGAGGCCAAGGCCAGCTCCTTCGGACCCGATTCGTCGAGAGCTGGTATGTCGAGTTCACCCTCCTGAACAGACGTGGCGGCCGCGACGATCTGGTCCAGCGGTCGCCGGACATGGCGGCTCAGAATCAGCACGGCGCCCAGTGCCAACACCACGAGCAGAGACGTCAGGGCATATGTGACGACCAGCGCTTGAGTGGCGGAGTTGGCCTGGTCCGCCGTGGCTGTCCGAAGATCGACGGAACTAGCCAGTACTACGGCCGTCAGTGAATTTGCCCAGGCCACTTCGACGCGCGCGATCTCGCCGATCTGGTTGGAGCTGGTAGCGAATGGGGGAGCCAGGTGCCCCAGGCCCACGGCGATGCCCGTCTGAACGCTCGCCTCGAACCGTGTCGCGACGGAACTACCGGCCAGGGCCTTCCATGCTGCAGCTCCGTGCGGCCCGAGTGAAGCAGGAAACGAGCGCGTGGAGGCTACGAACTGCTCGTGGCTCACGATGAGACTCTGAACTTGGGCGGGAGTCGCGCTGGCCGTGAGCAGCGTCTCGAGAGAGCCTCCGCCCTGCAGGTTCTCTTCACCGAGACCCGAAGTGAAGGCGCCAAAAGAAGAGTCGAGCGCGGTGAGTCGGGCTTTCGTGAGCGAAGAGTCCGATGATGGGTCGTTATAAGAGACATTGTTGAAGGTGTCCTGCCACTGACTCGTGATCCCTGATCCGATGTGATTGAACAGGGTGGCGACCTGACTTCCCGATGCAGCGGAGTGGTCGATGGCACGGCGAAGTCGAGCGAGTTGGGCATATTCGGTGTGGAAGGCGCCGGCGGGGCGGAAGACCATTTGCCGATCAACGGCTCTCCTGGCAGCGACCAATTCAGCCTGCACGTTGACTCCGAGCAAAGCGTTGAGTGCAGATGGGGTCACCTGGTAGGAGCGGGCGACGACGATCGCCTGACTGGGGATGTACTCGTCATAGAGATCGACGCGGGCCCGCAGGAGTGCGTCAAGCGTGAGTGAAGACTGACGAGCGGATACTGCCTGTCGACGTGTCGCCAGCTGGTGTGCAACCACCGTGGATGAGATACCTATGACAATCAAGAGAGGCACGAGCAGGATGACGACGAACGACGTTCGGATGCTTAGTGGAAACAGTCGGCGGCCTGATTGTTTTGTGGCTCCAGCGTTCGAGCTGGATCGGGAGGTCTCGCCAAAAGGCACCGCTGAGTGGGCCTTGCTGATGCTGCGCACGTTGAACCGCTCTCAAGAGGAGCGTCAAGGGCTATCTGCAATGCAGGTGTCCCAACGACAAAACGACGCTCCGTTCTTCCTATCGGCATGTTGACGCTCTATCCAAAGCCCCCGGTGTAGATCTTTTGCGCATCCATGGCATCGACGAGCGCAAGCAGCCCAAGAAATCCGGAAGGCTTTTGCTGTCGGAGGCGCTCGGGCCACGACACACCGCAGTGAATTTCAGCTGCTACGACTGCGTTGAGATCGTCCACAAGACGATCCAGATGCTCGCGATGCATCGACGGGCACATTCAAGTGCTTCGGCCACCCTGCCGAAAGAACAATAGAGGACGGGTCTGGATTCACCCGATCTGCGGGTTCCATTGGGAGCACGGAATTCTCCAGTGAGGAGATTGAGGTGCGACAGACGAGTCTTCATAAGACGATCATCAGCGCGAGTGATCCAGCAACAATGATGGAACGGGTGCTCGCGGGTGCGTTGGTCTTGGTTCCTTCGGCCGACGGTGCTCTCATCGGACTGTGCCGCGACGTGGACTCCGTGGTCTTCGCCGCGGCAAGCGGGAAGCTGGCGGATTCGGTCGGCTCGGTACTGGCGATCGAGAGCAGTCTCTCGGGAATTGCGATCAAGAGTGGTGTCACTCAGCGCAGCCAATACGTTCCGAGTGACCAGCGTGTTGATGTCGTCCTCGCAGCCGAAATGGGCATCCTGTCACTGATCTGTGTACCGCTGAGCCGAAATACCGAACGAGTCGGGGTGCTGATACTCGCGTCAAGCAAGGCATCTGCATTCGATGCAACGGACGAATCGACCCTGGGAGGCCTTGCGCACTTCGTCTCGAGCGTGATCGATGCGGCGATGGAGCTGGACCGGTGCGTAGTGGAACTCGTGCGATCTGATCAAACAAAACGCGAGGATCTTGGAATGCGCCGCTCTGCAGGTTCGACCAGGAGCGCCCGAGAATGGTCGACCTTCGTCGCGAATGTGGTCTGCCCCGAGGCCGCACATGACTCGGCAACTCGCGACCGCATCGAGCGGATATTGACAGGGGATGGGTTTTCGATCGTTCTACAGCCGATCATCTCACTTTCGAATGGTCATGTTGTTGCGGTCGAAGCACTATCGCGATTCGACGTGTGGCCACAGCGTGCGCCGAACTATTGGTTCGCCGAAGCGGACTCAGTCGGTCTCGGCTCTGCTCTCGAGCTCTTTGCGATCCAACGCGCATTGTCGCTTTTGCCCGATATACCCGAGCCGCTCTGTCTTGGGATAAATGCAGGACCGGCGACGATTGGTTCGCCTGAACTGATCGCTCTTCTATCCGCCAGCACGCCGAGTCGGGTCATCGTCGAATTGACCGAGCACGTCGGCATTGAGGACTATCCGGGCCTGCGTCGGGCGGCCAAAACTGTTAGGAGAATTGGTAGCCGGGTGGCACTCGATGACACCGGAACGGGGTTCGCAAGCCTTTCACTATTGCTTGAAGTTGCGCCGGAGCTCATCAAACTCGACCGGGCGATGACGAGAGACATCGATTCGGACCCCGTCCGGCGCGCTCTCGCCCGCGCCCTTGTCACCTTTGGCAACGAGGTCGGGGCCGAAGTGATTGCCGAGGGGATAGAGACTGCAGCTGAACTCGCCGTGCTGATCGACCTAGGTATTGCCTATGGCCAGGGTTTCCATTTGGCCCGGCCAGGTGGCCTCGAGGATCTGAATGTGCTTCTCGGAGTTCCCGAGGTCGATCGACGCATCAGCTTGAGCAAGGGAATTGCTGTTCCAGATCATGCTATTGGCGCACAGTCGCTGGAACGGGCGGCCAACCGAGCACTGTACGCGGCGAAAAAGGCGGGTCGTGATCGCTCCGAGGTATTCAGCGGAACGTCCAATGCGATCTGAGTCGACGATTCCTGCAGCCATGACTAGTGGCGCACCTAAACAAAACGAGTCGCAGGCGGTTTGAAAGCGCGGGACCCTCGGCCAGTTCTGAGCCACCGACAGATGATCTGCGGTGTGTATTGCGCGATCGAAGGGCTCCGAGGTCATAACGAACTCGTGCGTTAGTAGACCGCTCTACTAGAGCGTCGGATCGGGTGGACGGGTTGGAAACTGGGGGGACGGAGCTGCACCCCAAGGGACCTGCAAGACGCAGTGGGACCAATTCCACCACCTTGCCAAGGTGAGGGTCGCGGGTTCGTATCCCGTCTTCCGCTCCAGGATTTTTGGCCCTGGGCTTTTTGGTCTTCCCGGCCAGCAGGCCGATGAGTGCCGCGGGTTGCCTTGTCCATCACCAGCGCTGGGACCGGACTGAAGTCGAATACTGTTCTTAAGCTCTCGTGGCTGCGGAGGTGCTCGATGGCCAAGGTCTTGTGCGTGCTCTATGACGACCCGATCGAGGGTTACCCGACCTCATACCCCCGGGACGACATCCCGACCATCGCCGCATACCCCGGCGGCCAGAGCGCGCCGACGCCGAGCACCGTCGACTTCACGCCTGGCGAGTTGTTGGGCTGCGTCTCGGGTGAACTGGGTCTGCGCACGTTCCTCGAAGGAGCGGGGCACGCGCTCGTTGTGACCGCCGACAAGGATGGGCCCGATTCCGTGTTCGAGCGCGAGCTCGTCGACACCACCGTGGTTATCTCGCAGCCGTTTTGGCCGGCGTACCTGACGGCCGAACGGATTGCCAAGGCACCCAATCTGAAGTTAGCCATAACCGCCGGCATCGGTTCAGATCATGTAGACCTGCAGGCCGCTGCTGCCGCCGGCATCACGGTAGCCGAGGTTACGTACTCGAACAGCATCAGCGTCTCAGAACACGTGGTGATGATGATCCTCGCCCTCGTGCGCAATTACATTCCTTCCTACGGATGGGTCGTACGAGGCGGCTGGAACATTGCCGACTGCGTCGAGCGCTCCTACGATCTCGAGGGCATGGCGGTCGGCACGGTGGCTGCCGGCCGCATCGGCCTGGCAGTATTGCGGCGGCTGAAGCCGTTTGACGTCGTCCTGCACTACACCGACCGGCACAGGCTGCCCGAAGAGGTGGAGCGCGACCTCGGGCTCACCTTCCACGAGAGCGCTGCGGCCATGGTGCCTCACTGCGATGTCGTGACCATCAACGCGCCGCTGTACCCCGGCACCGAGGGGCTCTTCGACGACGAGCTGATCGGGAGCATGAAGCGGGGGTCATACCTCGTGAACACGGCGCGTGGAAAGATCGCCAACCGTGATGCTGTTGTGCGCGCCCTCGACAGTGGTCAGCTCGCAGGCTACGCGGGAGACGTGTGGTTCCCCCAGCCAGCACCCCAGGACCATCCCTGGCGCACGATGCCCAACCACGGTATGACCCCACACATCTCAGGGACCTCGCTCTCGGCGCAGGCGCGCTACGCCGCCGGGACCCGGGAGATCCTCGAGTGCTTTCTCGATGGCCGCACCATCCGGGAGGAGTACCTGATTGTGGATGGTGGCCGCCTAGCGGGCACTGGCGCGCATTCCTATGGGGAGGGCAATGCCACCTCAGGCTCGGATGAGGCCACGCGGTTCAACCGCTGACCAAATTTTGCTGGAACGCCTCTAGATTCGGCACACCCAGGCGACACAGTCGCTTATTGGGTGGTAAGTGTGGCGCTAATTCTGTACGGGCAGGTTTCTACCTTGGCGACTCGTTGTCGATCCTCTGCTAGAGGTAGTGGCCCTCGGGGCCGGATGGCTCTTCATCGTGAATCGCAGGCGGCCCGGGATCCTGGCCGATATCGAGGTCGATCTGGAGAGGGCACCCGAGCTCATCGAAGGAGAGAGCATCGAAATCCCCGAGGGCTCACCGGAGCCGGCCATGGCTTGATGCAGCGCGCGATGACGGTGTGCGTGTTCGCTGCTGGCCGCGGCGAGGGCGCAGACTGCCGAACTATCCGCAGCCGGCAAATCAGACGACGCCTGATCCCACAGTGAGGTCGAATCGATCGAGGTTCATGACCTTGTTCCACGCGGCGACGAAGTCGTCTACGAACGTGCCATCCCCGTCATCGCTGCCGTAGACCTCAGCAATCGCTCGAAGTCCGGCGTGCGACCCGAAGACAAGGTCGACAGCGGTCGCCGTCCATCTGAGTTCGCCGGTCACTCGGTCCCGGCCTTCGAAGACTTGCTCAGAGGATGCGGACGCCTTCCACTCAGTCCCCATGTCGAGCAGGTTCACGAAGAAGTCGTTCGTGAGTGTTTCGGGCCGGTCGGTGAAGACCCCGTGCTGCGAGTGCCTGAAGTTCACGTTGAGCATTCGCAATCCAGCTACCAGCACCGCCATTTCGGGTGCAGTCAGGTTCAACATGTAGGCACGGTCGACCAGGAGCTCCTCAGCCGGCAACTTCTCGTCGGATCTGACGTAGTTGCGAAACCCGTCGGCCCGCGGCTCGAGCACGGCAAAGGAGTCCACGTCCGTCTGCTCCGGCGATGCGTCCGTGCGGCCCGGAGCGAAGGGAACGGTAATGGCAAAGCCAGCATTCTTCGCCGCCTGTTCGACGGCGACGCACCCACCTAGGACGATCACGTCCGCCAGGGAGACCTTCTTGCCCTCTGACTGGGAACGGTTGAAATCGTCTTGAATCTGTTCGAGGGCGGGTAACACCTTGGCCAACTCTTCGGGATCGTTGACCTCCCACTCCCGCTGGGGAGCGAGACGCAGGCGCGCGCCGTTGGCTCCGCCTCGCTTATCAGTCCCTCGGAAGCTGGCGGCCGCTGCCCACGCAGTCGACGCGAGCTGAGAGATCGAAAGTCCCGTTCCGACGACCTCTTTCTTGAGGGCGGCGACGTCCTTCTCGTCGATGAGCGGGTGGTCGACAGCGGGGACGGGGTCCTGCCACAACTGGGGCTCGGGTATCCACGGACCGAGGAAACGAGACAGCGGTCCCATGTCGCGGTGCAACAGCTTGTACCACGCCTTGGCGAAGGCCCGGGACAGTTGGTCCGGGTTCTCGTGGAAACGCTTGGCGATCGGTCCGTAAATCGGATCCAGCTTCAGCGCGAGGTCTGTCGTCAGCATCATGGGTGCATGTCGCGTGGACGGATCGTGCGCATCGGGAACGGTCCCTTGCGCGCCGGAATCCTTGGGCGTCCACTGCTTCGCCCCGGCTGGGCTTGTGGTCAGCTCCCAGTCGTAGTTGAACAGATTGTCGAGGAAGCCGTTGTCCCAGGTCGTAGGCGCGCTGGTCCAGGCGCCCTCCAGCCCGCTCGTAATGGTGTCTGCCCCTTTGCCGGTTCCGAAGGTGTTCGTCCATCCCAGGCCCTGCTGCTCAAGGGGAGCGCCTTCGGGCTCGGGGCCGACATAGTCTCCGCCGGCCGCACCATGCGCCTTGCCAAAGGTGTGGCCGCCCACGATGAGCGCCACGGTCTCCTCGTCGTTCATCGCCATGCGCGCAAAGGTCTCTCGGATGTCGACTGCCGCAGCGAGCGGATCCGGGGTTCCGTTTGGCCCCTCGGGGTTCACGTAGATGAGTCCCATCTGCACGGCGCCGAATGGCTTCGCGAGCTCGCGGTCGCCGCGGTAGCGCTCGTCGCCCAGCCAGGTGTCCTCAGGACCCCAGTAGATCTCGTCGGGTTCCCAGATGTCGGCTCGGCCGAACCCGAACCCGAAGACCTCGAACCCCATCGACTCGAGGGCGCAGTTCCCTGCGAAGACGATCAGGTCGGCCCAGGAGATCTTCCGCCCGTACTTCTGCTTGACCGGCCACAGCAGGCGTCGTGCCTTGTCGAGGCTCGCGTTGTCGGGCCAGCTGTTGAGCGGGGCGAAGCGCTGTGCACCCGTGCCGCCGCCCCCGCGTCCATCCTCAATGCGATACGTCCCCGCGGCGTGCCACGACATGCGTATGAAGAACGGGCCGTAGTGGCCATAGTCGGCGGGCCACCATTCCTGTGACGTCGTCATGACGTCGAACACATCTCGCTTCAGCGCAGTGAGGTCCAGTGTCTTGAACTCCTCGGCGTAGTCGAATTCCTCGCCGAGGGGGCTGGACTGGGCGCCGTGCTGGTGCAGCACCTGAAGGTTCACCTGGTCCGGCCACCAGTCCTCGTTCGTCATCGGCCCGTGGGCTTTGGGAACGGGCGCAGCAATAACGGGGTTCTCGCTCTCCGACTTGCTCACTGGGGGCCTCCTCGATGTCAACCCGGCATGGGATCTCCCGCCGGGGGTACGCGGCTACGCCGTCCACACTTAGATCAGTTCTAGTATTTGACTCAAGTCAAGTCAAGAGCTATTTTCTCCAACATGACAGAGCTCCTGGTGCGACTGCGCGACCGTGACTGGCGATTGAGCGCGCAGCGGCGGGCCGTTGCCGAGGTGTTCGTCGGTGAGCATGTTCATCTCACGCCGGAGCAGGTTCACGACCTTGCACAGGAGCGGCTGCCCGAGATCAGTCGGGCGACCGTCTACAACACACTGAACGAGCTCGTGGCGATGGGCGAGCTCCGCCTCGTGGAAGTCGCCGAAGGTCCTAAGCGGTATGACCCCAACGTCACCGAAGCCCACGACCACCTCGTCTGCGAGGGCTGCCAGGCGATTCGCGACGTGCCGCGCACGGCGCCGCCTCCGACAATCACGGAGGATGTCCGCGGCGGGTTCCTCGTGACCGACACCGAGGTCACGTACCGCGGCCTTTGCCACGCCTGCGTATCTCGTCACCGGGCCTAGCCTCCCTGGCCTCACAAATCATGGCCGCGGGTTCAGCACTTCGCGGATCGGCCCATGGTCGTCAGGCTTTGATAGCGCACTCCAAATAGTGAAGTCGGCAACGGACACGCAGCCGTCGCTTCGGCGGAATCAGTGTTTGCAGTGTGAATTCGAGGGCCGAGGCGGTCTCGTTGGCCCATGTCGAAATCGTCCCGCCTGGCGTTGATCTTGCCGTGAGATGCGATGTTGCCCTGCCCAAGAGGCGTTCCGATTCCGCCGCCTTGCCCGCATGTCAAGAGAACCTTGTGCGATCGAGGGAGCCGATGGCTTGTCCCGCGACGATGTGGACAATGTAACCCCATTAGCTATCTCTTCTCGGTGACACCTGGCCACCAGAAACACGGCGAGCCATCAGGAGGGCAAATGCGATCCAACCGACTCAAGATTTTCGCAGCCTCAGGTCTCGCGCTGGCGGCCTTGGGGGCCGGATCCTATGGCGCCGTTGCCCTGAGTTCCGGTACGTCCTCTCCGACTCACGTGGCTCGCTCGGCTGTGGCGGATCCGACCTCCGGTACGCCGCTTACTCCCTCTCCTTCCGCCGTTCCGTCCCTCCTGACTCCCGCTACTCCTCCCGCAGGGTCGACAACTCCTGTCGTGTTGCCTCCGCCGGCTCCTCCCGTGTCGTCGACACCTCCGGTCGTCACGCCTCCTCCTCCGGTTCCGGCGCCTTCTCCAGTCGTGCAACAGCAGCCGCCAGCAACATCGGGTATTCCCCAAGGAGGTGGTGGTGACGGCGACCCCGACAACTCCGGCGCTCCGAGCGACGGCGACGGCGATGTCTAGTCAAGGCACACTGAAACTCACTTCTCTTCGATCCTCCCGGAATGGAGAGAGCACCCGGGCATTCAGCAGCCTCAGCGGCAACTGGGCAGAGCTGCGCGTTGCGGTCGAGCGCAAACAGAACTAGGTCACCGCTCTGGCCGCGGAAGTGGCAGCGCTCCTGTCGCCCGAGTTCCCCTCCTTGATAGCGACGTCCACGACCTTGACGCGGTACAGACCGTGGGCTGATCACAGGTTTGGACTGAGCGACTCGAGTCCGCACGTCGCCAAATCCGGAATGCCTCCGTGGCGAAGGCCAGTCGACCTCAGTCATCTCAATTCGAAGACTCCACCCGCTTGCAGAGCGCACTACTACAGGGGCTAACTGGGTGGAGGAGGTGGAACTGGAGTGGACGGAGCAGACGACGGGGGAGTGTGGCCAACCACCTAGACGAAAACACCACCTTGCCGGGTGAGAGTCGCGGGTTCGAATCCCGTCCTCCGCTCTCGAAGACCGCCACACGTCGCGTGGAGCCTTCAATCACTCAGTCTCCTGGTGAACTTCGATGCGTCGAAGAGCACTCCTGAGTCGAGCATTTCTCCATCGAGCCAGGCAGCCGGAGTTCCTTGTGGATCCTCCCGTTGGTAGAGCTCCTCTCTTTTCAACACCCAGGATTCGTATCGACCTCCTTGCACTCCGGAAACGAAGTCGGAATCCACTAACCCATGCTCCGCTCCGAGCTGGAGGAGGTCGCCGTTGGTGAAGCCCCCGGTGCCTTCTGGCGGCTGCGCTGCAAAAAGTGCCTTCCGGAGCTCGTCAAAGCGACCAACTTCCGCAGCCAGGGCGAGGGCGTTGTCGGCCCTCACTGATTCAGGACCGAGAAAGCAACGCATGCGATACTCAACAGCCATCACGCCAGTATCAATTGCTGTCGCGACGCGCACCGCATTCAGCTCCTCGAACTGTCGGCAATACGGACACTGTGGATCTTCGAAGAGGATCATTGATCTCTTCGCATCGGAGCGGCCAACAATCACGCCGCCTTGAGGCGTGTGCCCTGCTGGCGTGTTCATCGAATCTGCATTCACCTTGTATCCCTTCTTATGAGGATGCCTAGCCCGCTGACTCTGCGTTTCAGGTCCAAGGACCGCAAGTGTGACGCAACTGGAGCGCATTGAGCGCGTCCCGCTGACGCATACGCGACTTGGAAGCCGGGCACTTTGGCGGCAGCAACCGAGCCGTGGGTCGTCGGACCGTGCAGCAGGAGGTTTGCAGTCCGGCTGGCAGTGAGTCGAGCTCGAGAGCAAGAGGCGGTTGACGTGCGCAGACCTCTATGCTCGGGTTTATCGAAGTCCCATTGAGATCCGATCCCTGGCAGTGTGAAGTACCTGATCAAGGGAGGTAGCGACCACCATCATGACTGACATCTCGAAACAGCCACCCGAAGACAGCACGCTGTACGAAGACGTGGACGAAGACCTCGACGAGCAGGACGCAACGGGTGAGGGTTTCGGCCAGCGCGACATCGAGGATATGACGGTCGATCGGACCGCGCTGCAGGAGGTCGGGGGCGACCTCGAGGATGAGGACCGGGTATCCCTGTTAGAGGGGGGCATCGACGACCCGGACGGGTCAGGACCGGTAGAAGCAGACGACGTGGAAGCTGGCTGGGAGGTCGACCCCGTGACCGCCGACCGTCGCGGCGGCAAGCAAACCGGCGTTGCTGCCGAGGGGGACGATGAAGTTGGCGAGGATGAGTTGATCCCGGACGTCGAGGATGACCCAGAACTTGAAGTGATCGACACTGATCCGGCTGATTTGGAGAAGATTCCAGAGGGTTACCCCAACGTCGACCTCGACGGCCAATAAGAGCGTCGAAGTCGGCCCCTTCTGCCAGACCTGTCCGTCCCACGCATCCGATGACCGCCTCCGAGCCGAGGTCCTGTTAGCCATTCCAGACCAGCGACTGAGGTTGGACAATTTCCCCAGGTGCGCGTTCGAGGCGAGGGTCTAGGAGCCAGAAGAGTGGGGACGACTCTCCCGCCAGCAGACTCGATTCGGCGCCTGGCCCGAGATCGGCTCGGGTTCGACCAACTGCGCCCCGGTCAGCTCGAGGCAATCAGTGCCGCAGCCGCCGGCCACAGCGTCGTGGCAGTGCTGCCAACAGGCGCCGGTAAGTCCGCCATCTACGAGCTCGCGGGACTGCTGAGGACGGGCCCGACCGTGGTGGTCTCTCCGCTGATCGCCTTGGAAGATGATCAGTTTGCGCATCTCCACGACGCTGGCCTGTCGGCCACCGTCGTGAACTCCAAGTTGTCGAGCCGGGCTCGGGTGGAGGCGCTCGCGACGGTTGGCAGCGCTGACGAGTTTGTCTTTGTCGCGCCCGAGCAGCTGACCAACCCTGAAACCAGAGCGGCGTTAATGAGAGTCCAGCCGGGTTTGTTCGTCGTCGACGAGGCCCATCTTGTCAGCCAGTGGGGCCAAGACTTTCGACCGGATTACCTGCGGCTTAGCGCTCTGGCCGACGCACTGGGAGCCGACGTACGGATGGCACTGACGGCGACCGCAGCACCACCTGTGCGCGAAGAGATCATCAAACGCCTCGGGCTTCAGGAACCGACAGTGGTGATCGGCGACTTCAACAGACCAGAGATCAGCCTGAGCGTCCACCGCGTCTTTTCCCGCGATGGCAAGCGGCGTGCCATCGAAAAGGCGGCATCCGACTTGGAAGGGTCCGGGATCGTCTACGCCGCCACGCGCTCGGGCGCACAAGAGGCCAAGGATGTTCTCGCCGCGGCTGGGCACGGCGTGACGCTCTACCACGCGGGGTTGCCCACAGCCGTCAGGCGCCAGGCCATGGCGTCGTTCCTCGATGGATCAACGCGGATCATGGCCGCCACGGTGGCGTTCGGAATGGGTATCGACAAGGCGGATGTGCGCTGGGTCGTACACGCCGAGCCACCCGGTTCAATCGACGCCTACTACCAAGAGATCGGACGCGCCGGGCGGGACGGAAAACCGGCGCAGGCTCACCTGCTCTACCACGATGCCGATCTGGCCGTAGTTCGACACCTCGCGGTGAGGAATGGTGTCTCGGAGGCGATTGTCGGCGACGTCGCGCAGCGCCTGGCCGAAGGACTCACCGCCGACGACATCGACCATCTTGTCGGGGCGGACCGCAGCACGCGCTCGGTCACCCTGGCGCTTGCCCGCCTGGTAGATATCGGTGCCGCCAATTGGGTTGCCGGCGGGGGAGTCCGGTGGAACGAAGTGATGAGCATTCCTTCAGCTCTGGAAGCATCCGCAGAGAGGTCAACTCGCGAGCAGGAGGTCCAGTCCTCTCGTCTTGAAATGATGCGCCGCTACGCGGAGCACACCGGATGCCGTCGGTCATTCCTTCTGACCTACTTCGGCCAGATCTACCCAGGTCCGTGCGGGAACTGTGACAACGACCTTCAGCGCCCCTCGACCCCACACTGGGAGGAGCCCTTCCCGGTCGGGGCGCGCGTCGCTACTGAGCACTGGGGCGAGGGCACGATTCAGCGATACGACCGAGACCAGGTGACGATTCTCTTTGATGACCATGGCTATCGGGATCTCCTCGTGTCGACGCTCCTCGAGAAGAAGTTGATACGCCCGCTCTAGCATCAGTTTCCCCGGTGAGTTTCGCTCTCGGAAGTGTCCTTCGAGGGAATTCCGGGGATATTGGGGCTGGCCTCTTCCCATCGGGTGAGTGAAAGGACGGACAAAATGGATGATGCGGCATCCCTAAACGGCTGTAGCTCTGCCACGAAGTTGAGCGGGCGATCGGTGAAAGACACTGTTGCGCGCCTGCTGGAACTCATCGAGAAAAATGGCATGCACGTCTTCGACGTAATCGACCAGAGGGAAGAAGCGCAGTTAGTCGGCCTGAGTCTTCGTGAGACTGTGCTGGTGCTGTTTGGCAGCCCTTCTGCGGGCACGCCGGTCATGGAGGCAGCTCCTCTGGCAGCCCTGGATCTTCCGTTACGGATTCTCATCTGGGATGACGAGAAACAAACCAAGGTGTCGTACGTTCCTCCGCAAGTCCTCGCCGCGCGCTACGGACTTGGGCCCGATCTCGTCCAAAGAATCGGCGGCATCGATCCCCTGACCGACGCCTTGATCGCCCAGTGAGTTTGGTCATCATGAAGGGTGACTACCGCCTCGACCAAAACTCGGGCGTCGTGAGCCCACCGACGGCGCCCCGCACATGAAGGCGCTTCTGCCGCAACCAGCCGAGGTGGTCGACCTCGTCGAGGCGTACGCGGTCCCATCCGGCACGGGAAACCGGCCGTTCGTGCGGTGCAACATGATCTCGACTCTGGACGGGGCCATCTCGATCAACGGTCGGTCCGGCCTCCTTGGTGGCCCCGCCGATCGCGGCGTCTTCCAAGTGCTGCGGTCACTGGCCGACGTCATTCTCGTGGGTGCCGGAACCGCACGGTCCGAGGACTATGGACCGGTGACGCTCGAAGACCAGCTGCGAGCGCAACGAGTTGCACGGGGACAATCTGATGTTCCTCCGATAGCGGTTGTGACCGGATCGGGAAACCTCGACTGGTCGTCTCCCTTCTTCATGGAGGCCGAGGCCCGCCCTGTGGTCGTGACAACACTCGCCAGCGATGCCGGTGCGCGCCGGCGAGCCGAGGCGGTCGCCGACGTCCTCATTGCCGGAGAGGACCGAGTCGACCCGGCCGAGGCCTTGCACCAGTTGTGGCAGGCCGGCCATCGATCGGTGTTGCTCGAGGGTGGCCCGGGCCTCAACGCTGACGTGGTTCACGCGGGACTCCTGGACGAACTCTGCCTCACCCTGTCGCCCCGGCTTGTCGCGGGGGATGGGACCCGGGTCCTCGCGGGCCCCGAGCTCATGCCGCCACTCCAACTGCGCTTGGTGCGGCTCCTAGAACAGGACGACTTTCTCTTCGCTCGGCTGGCAGTTACCTAAATGCCGAGGTCCAGGGCGGGTGCGTGGCGTCATCTCCGCGGCAACGGGCTCTGGCCGGAGGACGCGAACCCAGCGATCGGTCCCTAGGACACCGGCAACGCGTGGGGAGACCAAACCACCGCCCTGCACTCGGGAACTGCAGCCGAGATCGCTTGGCGCACCGAGCTGCCGACGACTTCGGTGTCTGCGAGCAAGATCGAGTCGGCGATGAAGCCTTCAACCTCCACCAAGAGGGTGCGCCCGAGCCAGCGGGCGCGGACGTGAACGTGGTCGACTCCAGGCACACTCAGTGCAGCTGACTCGGCGGCCGTCAGGACCCCGGGATCGACGCTGTCCATCAGGTGGCCGACGACGTCAGAGGTCACCTCCCAGCCCACGTGGACGATGAAACCGGTGACCAATAGGCCGGCGACGCCGTCGGCCCACCACAGACCGGACGCAACACCGACAAGTCCGAGGAGTGCCCCGGCCGAGGCGATGGCGTCGAGCCAGGAGTGCTTGGCGTCGGCCACAAGCGTGTTCGACTGGATGCGGGTCCCTACGCGCAGCTTGTAGCGGGAAACGATCTGGTTCCCAACGATGCCGACGGCGGCGGCAGCCACGCCGAGCCAGAGGTGTGAGGTCGAGCCGTGGCTGAGGAGCTTGTGGATGCTTACGTAGCCGGCGAAGATCGCAGAGATCCAGATGACGAGTGCCACTCCGAGGCCGGCCAGGTCTTCGGCGCGCTCGTAGCCGTAGGGATGCGAAGTGCTCGCGCCTCGGCGTGAGACGCGGAAGCCGACGAAGGCCACCAACGAGGTCGAGACGTCGGCCAGGTTGTGGATGGCGTCGCCGAGCAGACCGACCGAACCGCTGATGAGGGCGATGACGAACTCGATGCCGCCTGTCAAGGTCAGACCGAGTGCCGAAAAAACGAGGGCACGGTTGGCGTCGTGGCGATGCTCCGCGTCACCCTCGAAGGTGTTCGGAGGGAACGGGTCGAAGCGCTGTGATGTCCCGACCTCATGCATGGCGGTGCCTCCTCTTGCGTCGAGACTAGATCGTCGCGTCGTCGCAGCCCCTCTTGCGAGTGGCTTGCAAGAGTGGGTCGCTGCGACGCAGATGCGCACCGAAGACATTCAAGGTCACGAGGACGGTGGCGTAAGGGCGTCGGGCGCTTGCACAATTTCCGACTATTCGCACATCCTGGTTGACGACTGCGGCCGAGGCTCGGGTACAATAGAAGGTACGAACGACACTCGACGAGACGAGGAGGTGAGCCAGATGCGGTTCGAATTGATACGAAGTGAACCCCCCAGTACCTGGCTTCCTCCGATGCTGACTCGTCAGAGGTAGCCGCGTCGCCGCGCAGGGTCTTTCCTGCGCACTCGAGCTTCCGGCGATCTCGCTTCCAGCTCGGAGGACGTCCTCCCCTCTTCTAGACCCGCTGATCTCGCGCGGGCATCGCTCCTGACCCATTTGGTCAGGGCCACCTGAGGGGACCCACACCGGCGCAATGTGCGCGCCGTCCTGTACGTCTTCAACCTGAAGGGATCTGTCATGTTCAACTTCACGCGCAGTGCGTGGTGCCGTACCTGGATGCGGCCGCTTTCCAATCGTTGTGACCGTCTGCGGACGGCCACCTGCCTCCATGACCGGGCGCCCCGGCACGTCTCGGGGAGGTGCCGGCGATGACGAATGAGATCTTCGACACCGGCGCCGTGCTCGACTGTGCACACGTCGGCGACATCCGAGGCGCCTTGGGCACCATCGCCCGAGGCGACACCGCGGCGCGCCCGCGCCTGTCCCACAAGCTCAAGACCCTGCTCGCCATTGTCGGGCCCGGCCTGATCGTCATGGTTGGCGACAACGATGCCGGGGCGTTCGGGACCTACACCCAGGCCGGCCAGAACTACGGCACGCATCTGCTCTGGACGCTGCTGCTCTTGGTCCCGGTGCTCTATGTGAACCAGGAGATGGTGCTGCGCCTCGGCGCAGTGACCGGGGTCGGCCACGCCCGGCTCATCCTGGAGCGTTTTGGGCGCTTTTGGGGAGCCTTCAGCGTGATCGACCTGTTCATCTTGAACGCGCTGACCATCGTGACCGAGTTCATCGGGGTCACCCTTGCCGTCGGCTACCTGGGTTTGCCCAAGGTGCCTTCAGTGATCCTGGCCGGTGTGGTGGTTATCGCCGCGGCGAGCACCGGGAGCTTCCGGCGCTTCGAGCGCATTTGCTTCGTGCTCGTGGTCGGCTCACTGCTTTTGATCCCGATCTATGTGATGGTCCACCCGCCGATAGGGCAGTTGGCGCACAACTTCGTGGTCCCGGGGTTGCCCCACGCCCAGTTGTCCACCGTCATGTTGTTGATCATCGCCATCGTGGGCACGACGGTTGCGCCGTGGCAGCTGTTCTTCCAGCAGTCTTACATCATCGACAAGCGCATCACGCCGAGGTTCATGAAGTACGAGCGGATCGATCTGTGGATCGGAATTGCGCTTGTGGTAGTGGGTGCGGCGGCGATGTTCGGGTTCTCCGATGCGATCTTCGCTGGGCGAGCCGGCTTCGGGCACTTCACCGATGCGGCTGGGGTGGCCCAGGGACTTGGCACCTACGCATCGCACGTCGCGGGTGACCTCTTCGCCATCGCACTCCTGGACGCCAGCATTATCGGGGCGGCGGCGGTGGGATTGGCTACGGCCTATGCCAGCGCGGATGTACTCGGGGTGAAGCACTCGCTCCACCGCCCGGTAGGCCAGGCCAAGGGCTTCTACGGTTGCTACGCCGGACTCATGGCGGTGGCCGCCGCGCTGGTCCTCGTACCCGCCGTGCCGCTGGGGTTGCTGACTGAGGGAGTACAGACTCTCGCCGGCGTGCTGCTCCCGAGCGCCACGGTGTTCTTGCTGCTGCTCTGCAACGACAAGGACGTGCTCGGTCCGTGGGTGAACTCGAGGAAGCTGAATGTCTTCACCTCGGCTGTTGTGTGGATCCTGGTCCTGCTCTCGATCATCCTGACTGCGAGTGTGCTGTTTCCCGGGATCTCGAGTGCACAGATCATCGGCGTACTAGCCGGCGGCGTCGTTCTCGGCTCCGTCGTTGGGCTGGTCGCTTTGGTACGTGATCGCCGCATCAGGACGGCTGAGCTCACGGTGCCGGTCGAGTGGTTGGACCGGTCAACGTGGCGCATGCCTCCCCTCGAGACGCTCTCGCGCCCGGTGCTTTCGACTCAGCGCAAGGCTGGGCTCTTCATCTTGCGGGGCTACCTCTTGGTCGCCTTCTTGTTGGTGATCGTGAAGGTGGTCGAGGTGGCGGTGAAGTAGGCCAAGTCAGCGAACTGGCCGCGATTGTGAGGTTGCCGGGCGGGATGCGGCGTTGTGCTGCTCCCGCTCGGCAACGCTGCGCCCAGGCGCACATCGGTGGTAGAGCGGTCAACAGCGACAGACCGCGCGTACGAGATGGAAACTGTCTGGCGACGGATTTTCGTGCCGGCGGCCGCCAGCCTCCACCGTCGAGCGCGGCGAGCAGGTACGGTCTATCAGTAATGGCGGATTTCGACCACGTGGCCGCGGAGTACGACAGCATCGGTCGGGAGTATCAGGAATCCAAGCGGCTGCCCTTCCGCCTTCACATCGAGGAGCACACGATGTTCGAGCTCCTCCCAGATCTTGCAGGGCGCTCAGTCGTTGACCTCGCCTGTGGCGAGGGCATTTACTCCCGCAAACTTCTTCGCCGAGGCGCCGCCCGCGTGGTCGGCGTTGACATCTCGCCCGAGATGGTTTCCCTTGCTCGACGAGAGGAGGAGGCTGAGCCCCTCGGCGCGGAGTATGTCGTAGCCGACGTGGCAACCGTGGATATCGACGAGCGCTTCGACGTCGCCCTCTGCTCCTTTCTGTTCAACTACGCCCGCAGTCGCGACGAGCTGCACTCTCTGGTGGAGAGCGTGGCTAGGCTCGTCCGGCCGGGGGGACGTGTGATCGGGTGCAATGACTACCCAGAGAATCCGCCCGCCCACTTCGACCGCTATCGGCCGTACGGGTTCGCGAAGTTCGGCGGAGCAGAGCCACAGGAAGGGAGCACAATCAAGTACCGGTTTTACAATCCGGACGGAACCGTGTTCGAGATTGATAACTACTATCTGCCGACCGAAGCGTACCGACACGAGTTTGAGGTCGCTGGGTTCACCTCGTTCGACTGGGTGATGCCCACCGTCTCTCCGGAAGGGCGCTCCTCGTTTCCGCCTGGCTATTGGGATGCCTACCTTGGTTCACCGCCGATGGTTGGTCTGATCGCCATCAAGGGAGAAAGCCCAGTTTGAGGTTGGGATCGCCGCCTCTCTCGAGATTCGAACGAGCCGAATTCTTGGTAGCGCCGTCCGGTTCCGACTGCATAGCCTTGTGCTGCCCGGCACAGTCGCGCCCTTGAGCTGGCCGTCACGTCACCTACATCAAGCCGAATCACTCCAACGGAGAAAGTAATGAACCTTGAGCAGACTCTAGAGAAGATCGTTGAGCACGCCCACGAGGAACTCCGAATCGTTCGGAAGCGGGCTGAGGAGAAGACCGCCGCGCGCGACCACGGCAAGGATTATCACGAAGCTCAAGTCGCGGCAGATCGACTTGATCACTACGCCCATCTGGTCCGTCGGCTCCATGATGCCCAGTACAAAGATGGTTGGCGGCACGAGAGTCTAAATGAGGGGTCCAAGTAGGTAGCCCGTACGGCGGAAGAGTCTCGGAGCGTCGGATTGGATACCAGCCAAAATCCGGGTGCCGTAGTCTGACGAAATGCGACTCTTGTTGGTGGCGTACCCCGGCGCTGGAAAGGGCACGCAGGCGACGAGGTTGGCTGCTCACTATGGAGTCGCCCGACTGTCCAGCGGTGAGTTGCTGCGAGCTGAGGTGGCCCTCGGTACCGAGGTCGGGAAGGCTGCTGCTGATTATCTGAAAAGTGGTGATCTCGTTCCCGATGAGCTAGTCCTCAATGTGTTGTCCTCACCTGTCCTCGAGGCGGCTAAGCACGGAGGGTTCATCCTCGATGGCTTTCCGAGAACGGTAAGCCAGGCGGAGGCCGCATACTCCCTGGCGCAGGAGATGGACGTCGAGCTTCAGGCCGTCGTCTATCTCCGGGTCGGTCACGACGAGCTTCTGAGGCGACTTCGCGCTCGCGCCGATGGTGAAGGGCGTACGGACGACGGTGAGGCAACGATCGCCCACCGTTTCGAGGTCTTCGAGGCTCAGACGGAGCCCCTCCTCGCCTTTTACGATCGCCGCGGAATACTGCTCGACATCAATGGCGAACAGCGTGTCGGCGACGTGTTCGCCGACATTACAACTGCCGTGGACAGCCTTGTCGGCTGAAATCGCATAGCTGTCCGGAGGAGTCGCATGACCGCTCTCTTTAGGATCTTTCGACCGAGGATCCAGAGAGAGCGCCGTCGATACGAACAAACAGATCGGTCAGCACGTCGACAAGTGTCGCCCGCTCTATAGCCAACTGTCCCTGATGCCATGCCTGGCACAGCTCGCTCAAGGTGCCGATCTGTGCGTAAGCGACGAGGCGAGCACGAAGATCGGCCTGCGAGTCCGAACCGGGGGGTGCCATTCCTGCGATGGCCACATCGAGGATCTGGTGGCGAAATGGGCTGAGCGCACCGCCGTGGGTTTCAGTGAGCAGAACCCGAGCAAGAGACTCGTCGTCAACCAACGCGTTGACGAACGCCTCGAGCCACGCTTGTGGCGGCTCGCCAGGCCCGGTTGGTGCAAACGGATCGACACGCTCAGACATCACCGAAATGGCATGGTCGACAACAGCGCTCTGGAGTTCGGCAAGCGAGGCAAAGTTCTCGTAGAAGTACCGCTTGGTGAGTCCCGCAGCCAGACAGACCCGACTGACGCCGAGTGCGCCCGCCCCCTCGGTTCCAGCGATCTTGAAGGCGGCCGCTACCAGCCGGTTTCGTCGATCGATACGCCGGTCGTCGGCACTGACCCCCTTGAAGGGCATCGTCACCTGGTACTCCATCCCCGAGGATCCTAGTTGACACCAGCCAGTATCAATGCCTACGGTCGCGAGCCTCCGGCGCGCTACCAAACAAGGAGGTCCGCCGTGGTGCCTGCGACGCCTGTCGACGCCCGCCTCGATCTGAGCGACCCTGACCTGCTGGCCGATCATCTGCCTTTGGACGAATTCGCCTGGCTACGCCGGAATCAACCGATCCGGTGGAACCCGCAGGACTCAATTGGGTCGTATAACGACGACGGCGGCTTTTGGGCGGTCACCCGCCACGCCGATGTCACGGCGGTCACAAGGAGTCCGGCGTGGTCCGCGGAGACCAATTCGGCTTTCATTCGCCGGCTGGACGAGTCTGACCCGACGGGTGAGTCCACCAAGAACCTCCTGCTCTGCATGGACCCGCCGAGGCACACCCGCGTTCGCAGGGTCGGCAACCGGTGCTTCACGCCCCGTGCCCTGGCGGGCCTCGAGGACGACCTGCGCGAACAAGCCCACCGGATCGTGTGGGCTGCCAAGCGCGACGGCACGGGGGACTTCGTGATCGACGTCGCCCGCCATCTGCCCTTGCAGGCAATAGCAGGTCTCATGGGTATTCCCGATGCCGACCGGCCGCAGTTCTTCCATTGGAGCGATCAGATGGCGGGCAGCGAGGACCCCGAGTACGCCAGCGCCGACCTCTCGGGCACGGTCGAGATGTTCATGTACGCACATGCGGCGGCTGAGGTACGGATCAATGACGACCTCGGCGATGTCACCAGCCGACTCGTCCGGCCCGACGCCGACGGCCAGCGCCTGACCAGCGAAGAATTCGGGTTCTTCTTCATGATCCTTGCCGTAGCCGGCAACGAGACCACCCGGCAGGCGATCACCCACGGCATGTTGGCGTTTCTACAAAATCCGCACCAGTGGGAACGATGGCGGCTCGAGCGACCGGCGACGATGGTCGATGAAGTCCTGCGTTGGGCCTCGCCTGCAGTGGCACTCCAGCGCACCGCCACTGAAGACACCGAGGTCGCCGGCCGGTTGGTCCGGAAAGGGGAACGTGTGGCCTTGTATTTCGCTTCCGCCAATTTCGACGAGGAGGTGTTCGACGAGCCCAATCGTTTTGACATCGGCCGTTCGCCGAATCCTCACGTCACCTTCGGCGCTGGCGGCTCCCACTTCTGCATCGGAGCCAACTTGTCCCGCCTCGAGTTAAGGGTGATGTTCGACGTGATCGCCGATGAATTGACTGACGCGAAATTGAGCGGTCCGCCGAGCCGCCTCCGCTCGTCGTGGCTCAACGGCATCAAACATCTGCCGGTCAACTATGGAGGCTCCGTATGACGAGAGCGGCGACGGCATGGATGGTGTCGCGCCTGGGCGCACCAACCGACGCCCTCGAGATTCATGACGTCGAGGTCGGCGACCCCGGCGCCAACCAGGTCCGGGTCGCTGTGGAGGCGTTCTGCCTCGACTTCAACGACATCGATACCATCCGCGGCCGCTACGGGCTGTTGAGGTTCGAACCCCCGTTTGTTGTCGGCATGGCGGCAGCGGGGACGGTCGACGCCGCCGGGCCGGGTTGTGAGGGGCTAATCGGCCGACGAGTCGTCGGCACGACTGCGGGCGTGCAGGGCGGTTACGCATCGGCGGCGCTGCTCGACGGCGCCATGCTCCAACAGCTTCCCACCTGGCTCAGCGCGGCCGAGGGAGTGGCGATGTATTTCCCCTACCAGCTGAGCTACCTCGCTCTGAAGGTCCGAGGACGGGTCGCCCCCACTGACGTCGTGCTTGTCCACGCAGCGGCCGGGGGAGTCGGGTCGGCCGCCGTCCAGTTGGCCAAGGCGTTCGGCGCAACAGTGATCGGCACGGCTGGCACCGATCAAAAGGTCGAGTTTTGTCTGTCGCTGGGTGCCGACTATGGGGTGAACTACCGCAGCGAGGACTTCGTCGCGTTCGTCGACGATGTGACCAACGGACGAGGCGTCGACGTGGCCTTCGACACCGTGGGTGGGGTCGTGACGACTGAGACGTTCCGCACGATGGCGTTCAACGGACGCCACCTCATCATCGGGTTTGCCTCGGGTATCGAAGCCGAGGAGCACCCGCTGCCGATCCAGCCCAGTATCTACGGGAACTTTGATGTCGTAGGAGTCTGCTTCGCGTACGCCGACTCGCCGCGACCGGCCCGTCCGTTCGGCATGAACTTTCTGTCTACTGCACAAGGAGTCGACATCTGGAGCCGCATCTTGCATCTCACCCGGGCCGGAACAATTCGCCCCGTTATCGGCCGGCAGATCGAATTTGCCGAGGTTCCTGCCGCGCTCGAGGCGCTCGAGCGCCGGGAGACGACCGGCCGCACCGTGGTGCGCACGCCGACAGACGGCGCTTAGGTTCCGAGCACCGAGTGATCCCGCCGGCCAGGTCCACCCTTTGCCTCAGCTTGTGGGTCGCGAAGACGCCGTCTCGAGTCCCGAGTTGTTGAACCCGGAAGATGGTTCCGAACTCCGCGCGACGTAAATGCTGGTCGACTCAGCGATCGTGCACAGCGACGTTTGAGACGACCGCTGAGTGCAAGAGCTCTGTTGCATCGGCGGGAACCAAGAACCCGTCGCCACGGTCCCTCTTGACCGCACCGGCCCACGCCACAACGAATTGACTATGGCTCTTGTAGAGGTTGGCGATGTGAGCGGCGCTGAATGGCACGGTCGAGCCGAAGAGGAAGCAGAAACCCCCGCTGTTTCCCTGGCTTCCCAGCGCAGCGATCGGCGCGTCGACTTGTGGAGTTCGTACACCTCCCACGACATTTCCGTTTGCATCAAGCTTGTACACGACCGGCGAGCCATTGCTTGTGGCCAGGGGGGACGCTCGTGGAGGCGGGGTGCCAGCCACGACCCACCTATTGAGCGCATGGACCGCGGCATCAAGCGCCCAGTGGGTTCCGCCGGTGTTGATGGGAACGGCACAGTTGAACCCGCCCACGGGCGTACGCGTGGGGTTCTGCATCGCCGCAAGGTTCTTTACAGCGCCTTGTCCGTTGCCGGTGTCACCCGGACCGATGGCAAGGCCGTAATAGTCGTAGTGCGAGCTGCCTGCGATCTCCCAGAGTCGGAACCACTTTGGATTGCCATAGTGCAGCCGGTCGGACAGCTTGCTGTTGGCGACGTCGGTTTCGGTCTCGAACTCGAAAACCGGAACTCCGATGTCGCTCCTTATCGTGGTCGGATTCGGCGCTGCGTCGTTGGTTTGCGGCGCTTGGGACAGCGGAGCACCGGTACCGAATTGGCTGTGGACGAGGAAGCCTTGGTAGGCGCGAGCAATCGGCTGTACCGCGTCGATGTACGTCATGAGACGGCCCGCCGACTGCGACTCACCGGCCGCAATGAGCGCGTGCGGCCGCAAGCCACCCAAGATCGCCGCTGAATCCTGGCGTACCGCCTGGCCGGCCTGCGAAAAGATGTCGTACGAGAAGCTGTCGCCTGGGTGCGACAGCGACGAGTAATCAGCCGGATCGCCACTCTTGGCTGCGTTCACGCCAACTTGCTGGGCCGAAACCCCAACCCAGGCAAAGCCGTTGCGGATTAGTTCGTTATGGGACAGCGTCCAGTCGGGGCCGTCGTCCGTCCCGCCGCTCACATTGAGCCACTCGACCACCACCGTCCCGTTGAACCTCTTCGGGTTGATCGGGCGGTAGACAGCGATCCGCGTTTCATATGGTGCGCTGACACCCTCTGTCACCTTCCAACGTCCGTCACTCGTCAGCGACTGTTCGGGAACATAGGAGTGGGCCGTGCCCGAGACGAAGAACTGGGACTTCTCGTATCCAACCTTGGATAGGTTGAAACTGGTGCCGTAAAGGGTGTTGTTGAACGTCGGCGATCCGATCGGCTTGGGGCCGGAAACGGTGAAACCTGAGGGGGAGGACGAACTAATCGTCGACGAGCTGGCAGAAGAGGCGGACGAAGCGGAGCTTGGTGAACTTCCGCATGCCACAAGAATGATGCTCACGCAGAGTCCAGTCGCGAGACACCGGGCAGTGGGATCCGGGCGGCACCGCCAAGAGCGAGCTCTGCTGGGGGCTCCGTCTGAACGCATGGCTGCTTCTTCTCGAAACCACCACAAACGCACGGATCTGCTTCTGCTCAATGGCCGAAAAGCCGGCTTCGGTCGCGCTGCCCACCGCGACTCACTTGTTGGCAACTACGACTCGGACCCGACCGAGGTTCAGGGACCTGGCGAACGGGGTGCCGGGATTGCGCTCACGCTGGGAGGCCACACGAAGCGTCGGGAAGTAGGTGCCCGGTTTCGTGAAGACGTGGGTGGCGGTCGCGTGGACGACGTCCGAGGCCGAATCGTCGAGTTCGGCGGCGTCCGGATATAGGCCCGTTCCTTCGAAGTCCCACTTCGCCGAAACCACTCTGCCCGGAGCGGGCGGCACCTCGATCCGTGCGACGAAATTGACGACGTCGCCCGGCGTGACGTCAGCGCGATCGCCGCGGTTTACCTCGAGATGGACCACCGGTTGAATGCCCTTGCGTTCTCCAGCCGATGCCGGTACGAGCACCTGGCCGTCCCGCACCACGTATTCACTGGTAGCTGGAGGGGCGATGCCTTGCTCGACCCATGCGCTCAGCTCGCGTAACGCGTACTGGACCGTGCCGGAGTAGGCGACGGCATGGGTCTCCAGAGACTCCGTCGTCGGGTCGGTGTGGTTCGCGTTGTCGACGTACCAGAGCCTGTACTTCTCGTCGACGCGTGGTCCTTCGAAGTGCTCGACCTTCTTTCGGTACCAATCGGCCTGCCACGGCAAAGCGTCTCCGTCGTGCATGCACTCGACCACGATCATCTTTCCGTTAAAGCGACCGGTCGGGATCTGACCCGTGGCTCCGAGGGTTCCTGCCGCGCCGATGTCCACACCTCGCTGCGGGTACTTCGGCGTGCCGTCGGGGTTCCGGAAATAGTCGTAGACGTCGGGGTAGGCAAAGTCAGGATTGGCTGGCGGGAATTGATGACGGTGGTAGGTCTGCAAAGCCAGAAATCTCGAATTGTCGATCCGGACCTCGTCGCCAGCCTGAATACTGCCGACGACGACAGGATCGGCCGTTACGTCAATCGTGTCGTCGACCGTTTCGATCACGAGGCCGATGTGACCCTTGCCGTCCGAGTCAATGCGGCCGAGAGAGACGGTCTTGCCCGCGGCCGCTCCGGTGGTGATGATCACATCAGCACCGGTGAGATCACCCGTGGGGACGCTCGTCAGCCTGAATTGCGTCCGAGGACCCGAAATCACCTCGGCAACCCTGGCCTCGTGCTGTACGCGAGCGGCGCGGACAGACGACGTCGGATCGGTGCCGAGATACCCCGGCTTGCTCCAGAAGTCGTCGAGATAGGTCGGGTCCAACACCGGGACGTAACTTGCTACCAACACGAGCGGACCTCCGCCCTGGGGGACGTAGTTGAACCACGCTCCGGGCGGGAAACCCGTGCGGGTCGCTTCTTCGAGAGCGGTGCGCTCCTCGTCGTTCAGTCCGGCGTACGGGTCACCGCTTCCGCCGGGCTCGATCGCGTCGATGATGGACGGCCACTTGTCCTTCAGCACCCGAAGGGCGTTCACGCGTACGGTGAAACAGTTGGGGATGGATTGGGGCGAGCCCATGACGTAGGGCACGAACCCGTCCCACACGCCAGTAGTCATCTCCGCGCTGGTGACCGTCTGGTAGGCGCCGCCGCTCCCGCCGTAGAGATAGCCGTACGTGCGGTGGGGTCCGTAGATCTCGGCTGCCACCACTCGAGAGAACTTCGCAGCCTCAGCGTTGACCCTGTAGCCCCGAATCGTTGTATCGACCTGACCCCTGCCCGACCCCTCTGCTGAACGAGGGTTCTCGCTGCCGCCCATGTTCGTCTGCACCGAGTAGCCGCCACTCGCCAAAGCGAACGCGACGTTGCGCGCGGTGGCTTCCTCGCCGGCGAGCAACTGATGGGTCGCCTGAAAGAACCGTCCCTGGTATTCCTCTTCCGGCGGAAAGCAGAAAGAAAACTTGGCGTCGGTGCCCGTGAAGCCTCCGTGGACGTAGAGATGGCGCGCTCTGAAGGGAGCGGCGCCCCCCTGCTGGGTCGTTATCCCGCCCGGGAACACGGGGGCGTCGTTCGGCTCATCCCTCCACTCCCGGACATTTATGTACGGCTGATTGAAGCGCGGGTCTTCGGATTCTGCGGTGACGAACAATGCTCCACGCTCGTCGGTCTTCGAGTCGGTCATCTCTCTACCTTTGATTTGCGCGACGGTCGGCCTAGGTCTGAACCGGTCAACTCAACTACCTTCAACGCGTCGAACTCAGGCTTCCGCGAGCCGACGAAGCCTGCGGCTCCGATGGATGGCCCCTATCCAACGGTTGTCTTGAGAGCGAGGGTGTTCTTCGTTGGGCTCCACTGATACACGAACACCGGCCCGTTGCCGTCGTTGTGGCCGGAGGAGAAGTTGAAGGTGCCTCCACCCCCTGGGAGCGTCAGATGAGTGAGAGTCGCAGCACCGCTCGCGAATGTCTTGTTCGTCAGTGTCTTACCAGCGGCCTTCAGGATGTCGGCGAACAGCGCCACTTGCACGCAGGCCGTCTGTGGCGCAGTCCAGGTGACGGGAGTGGAGGCCGTCGCCGTGACCGGGTTGTTGATAACAGCACTCGGTTCTGCTGCTTGAATGGTTGCAAAGCAACGCTTCATGGTGGGGTCATTCCACCAGATTGAGGCAGGCGGAATCCCGCCAGCGGTGACGGCATCTTTGAGAATGGACTGCGTGTATCCAGCTTTATTGGAGACATAAGCATCGAGATCCGTATAGTCGGTGGCAACAATGCGCGGGCGATAGGTGCTCTGGGTGGTTTGAAGGGCAGACGGGAAACCGTTCCCGGAATTGCCCACCGAAACGACCACATCTGCACCAGCCGACTGGAACCGCTGCGCGATGGTGCCGTACTCCTGCACCTGTGCTGCCGTGTCCGTGTCGGGCACGCTGTTGACTGCGGTCTGTACGACGTCGACTCCTTCCCTGTGCAGGACGGGCAGGACAAGATTGATTTCGGGCTGGTCGATGTTCGTTCCGACGACCGCCACCTTCTTGCCTTTGAACACGCCCTCTTGTTTGAAGACGGCCATCTCCTTGGGAACGAGGTCGCTGTCGGAAATGAGATTGTTGTACCAGGGCGCCTTCGCCTGCTGCGCCTGTTGCGCCGTGAGCGACGCACCGATGATCGGCACGTTGTGGGTCTGCAGGTAACAGGCAGTGTCAGGTTGCTGGAAGAAGCCAAGCACGGCGAACACTTTGTCGTCTTCGGTCAGCTGCGTGCACGTCGTCGCGGCTGCGGCAGTTCCGAGAGGATTCACGGCGGAGAACACGGGGACGATCTTGCGGCCGTCGATTCCGCCCTTGGCGTTGATCTGATCGAACAAGGTCTTGTAGGCCACTTGGTAGTCGCCGGGATCGACGTTGATGATGTTACGTATTGCGGCTACGTCAGCGTAGGTAACTCCGACCTTGATCGTGCTGGGTGTTACTCCCTGTTCAGGCGCCGCGCTCGCACTGGTCGTGGTGGCCAGTTCCACTCCGACGCTAAAGAACAGAAATGCGGCGAGCGCCGCAGAGGCCTTACGCATTGGGTCCTCTCTTCCTTCCAATGTTGCAATTTGTATGGCGATAGTGATCGGCCCCGCCGCATCTACGCTCCACCCTGATCCGCGATGGCGAGGGCGAGCAGGGGTGGAGGATAGACACTGGACGACCAAGAGTGGGCGCGGGTTCGGCTCTGGTCATGCCCGACCTGTGGGTTTCGTTGCTTTACGACGTGGCACGCCTGACTCCTTTGCTTGAGTTCCGGAGGGTCGCGGTCGACGTTCCGGGCCCCCGCGCCGCTGTGGGGTCCTGGAGCGGACGGCTTCGGCACCGGGGGAACGCGACAAGCGGGAGTGCACCCCTTCAATGACCGATCGAGCGACCAGCTCGAATTCTCGGCTTCCGTTTCGTTTTGGCCCGAACGCCATTCGGGCGTTGGGGAACGAAGTCAACATGGACGCGTCAGGAGGCTGCAGCTCCCGGAGAACCAGCTCCTGTTCCACGAAACCAATGATCGTTGAGCTTGTGGCCGAAGCGGCAAGCAGAGCATCTTTCAGCTCGAGGCCGCTCTGCTGCCAGACGCTGATCCACCGCTCGGTCATGGGAAAGACGGATGCGGTCCAGACGTGATGCTCGCTCCGCAATCTCGACACGGCGGGGTGGGTCAAGGTGATCTCTCGCATCCACCGCGCCATTTCCCACAGATCTTCCTGCCACGATCCCGACGGGGGTGGAAGAGGGCGTCCCTCGATGACGGCGTCGACCACCAGGCCTACGAGCGCCGCCTTGTCCTTCACATGGTGATACAGCGCCATCGGCGTCACGCCCAGGCTTTCGGCGACGGCGCGCATTGTGAACCCGCTCGCTCCGCGTTCGTCCGCAACGCGAAGAGCAGCCACGGCGATCCGAGTCCGGGTGAGATCAGCCAGGGTGCAAGCTCCTCACACCTTCTCGCACTGGCATGTCAGTGATCCTCCCCCGGCCTAATGCGATATAGCCCTAGCTATACAGCATATAGGAACGAAAGCTTGGGGGCAATGACAGCATGTGCGGGACGAGCGCGATACGGGCTCCTTAACTTGCGGGATCTTGTCGGACGCCCTGCAACGGGGTCACCACGGCCGAAGACGAAGCAGTCGGCACAGCGTTTGCAGGGGCCGCGGCGCCGCTGCGCGCGATGGCTCGCTCTTCCGTGCCGAGGTAGCTGGCAATGACCCTTGGATCATCACGGACAGCGGATGGAGGACCCTCGGCGATTACTTGGCCCGCCTCGAGGCAGTAGACACGATCCGAGATGCTCATGATGAGCGGCATGTCGTGCTCGATCACGAGCACCGATGAAGACAGCTCCTTCTGCACGGTACGAATCAGCGGACCGAAGGCTTCAGTCTCGCGCTGAGCCAGTCCGGCCGTCGGCTCGTCAAGGCACAGCACTCTGGCATCGAGTGCAAGCAGACCCGCGAGTTCAACGACTCGGCGGGTACCAGTCGAAAGGTCACTCACGTACGAGTCTCGGTACTCACCAAGCCCGAGGAAGTCGACCAGTTCCCCTACTTGGGCCCGCGCGACGCGGTCGTGTCGTCGCGCCGAGGGTAACCCGAGCGCCGTCGCAACCACCCGAGTGCGTTCCTTTGCCTCCAGTGCAACGAGCAAGGTCTCACTCACCGTCAATTCTGGAAACAGTGTCGCCGCCTGAAAGGTACGCCCCAACCCGAGAGAGGCCCGATAGCCGGCAGATGTGTCGCCCACTTCCTCGCCCAGCAGAGAGACCGACCCCGAAGACACGACGAAGCCTCCCACGGCGTTCATCAGAGTGGATTTGCCGGCGCCGTTGGTCCCGATCAAGCCCACCACTTCGCCGTCACTGACCTCGAGGCTGGCATGGTCCACGGCGATGAGGCCACCGAAACGAACAGTGAGATCCCGAACCGACAGGACTGGGCCCGTTCCCGCAGCACTGGAGGGCTCCCTCCGGCGTGACGAAAGGAGGGGAGCGGGGTGCGATTTGGTCGTCTGTTCCCGGACCCGGGGTTCCGCCCAGGCCAAGATCGCGTCGCGCACGGAGTAGGTGATCTGGTTCAGGCCGCGGGGAAAGTACAGAAGGACCACGAGCAAGCCAAGGCTCGAACTGAGCAGGCCGAGGAGCTGGTTGTTGGGTGCGATGGCGGGGATGCCGATGACGAACGCGGCACCGATGACCGCACCCGATACCGAGCCCATGCCGCCGATGACCACCATGGCCACCAGGTTGAGCGAGTCGTTGACGAGGAAGAAATTCTGGGTGAAGGCGATATTGGCGAAATCGCCCGCGAGAAGAGCCCCACCGAGTCCAGCAAGTGCCCCCGCCAGAGTGAAGGCTCGCAGCTTTACGCGCGCCGGCCGCACGGTGTAGGCAGCTGCGGCCGATTCGTTGTCGCGGACCGCCTTGATGGTCCGACCAATCCCGCTATCACGGAAGCGGCTCAACACGAAAAGGACGAGCGCCAGGGCGGCGAGGACCACGTAGTAGTACGTGCGTTGACCCTCGAAGGTGAGGAACCATAATTTGCCGGGAACGAAAGGAACGTTGGCACCGTCGGGGGACTCGCCGGAGAAGAAGGGAAGAAAATAGAAGTACTGCTGCGCAGTGAGGGCGAAGACGAACGTCACCACGGCGAGATACAGCCCGCGCACCCGCAGCGACCCGATCCCGATGCCCAAGGCGAGCAGTGCGGAGGCGAAGGTCGTCGTTAGGACCGCTATCCAGAAGGGGACGCCATCGGTCGCGAGCCGTGCGGCGAACAGCGCGGCCAGCCCGGCAAAGGCCATCTGCCCGAGGGACAGCTGGCCCAGCCACCCTGTCAGCACGGTGAGGGACGAGGCGCAGATGGCGAAGGCGAGCACAGCGGTGTAGAGCTGTTGGCGCGACGGCTCCGTCACCACGATGGGCAGGACTATGGCGATAAGACCCAAGACGATGATGCCGCCCTTGTCGATATGGCGAGCCCACCACATTGCACGCAGCCGTTCGGGGATGGGGTGAGCGCGGGGGCTAAATGAGAAGACGCCAGCATCGTCCCCTTCGCGCTTGGCGAAAATCACGGCGATGAACACCGCGATGAACAACAGGAGGTCCGTGATGCCGGGCGTCGCAAGAAAGTTGTAGGACAGGACGCTCTGGATCACGCCTATGGCAATGGCCGCAAGCACCGCGACGCGAAACGACCGCATTCCCGCGATGACGGCCGCTGCGAGCGCCTCAGACAGCGTTTGGGGGCCGAGGGTGGCCAGCCCGGCGGCGGTGGACGTCTGGCCGGCGATCAGCACCACTGAGAGTGTTGACAGCGCCGCCGCTATGGCCCACACCATGGTGGAGACCAACTTCGGCGAAATGGCCGAAAGCCGAGCCAGGGAGGGATTGGCGGCGCAGGCCTTGACCGTTTTGCCGATCATTGTGCGGTCCAGGAACCACGCGAGCGCGGCGGCCACGGCGGGAACCAGGATCAGCACGCCCAAATCCGCGCCGCGTACGTTGATTCCTGCGACCGTCCAGCCGCCTGTGAACGCCGTCGGGAAGTGCGCACTCGCGTCCGTTGGCTGAGGGATCTTGATGGCGATCGCTTGTGCGAGCCCTGCGATGCCGATTGTGGACACGAGCACGACCACGCGCGGCGCGTTCTTGAGCCGCCGGATCACCGTCATCTCCACCGCGGCCCCGAAAAGGAGTCCGATAAGCAAAGCGATGACTAGGGCAGCCCAGAAAGGGACGCCGTATTGGAGCACGAGGAGCGAAAGCGTTACGGCTCCGATGACGCCCATGTTGCCAACGGCAAAATTGATGATCCGGGTTGCTCGATAGACCAGTACGACGCCCACAGCGATCACGGCGATGGCGAGGCCCTGAATCAGGCCATCGAAAACGATCTGCGAGCTGATCCAACTCACCGCCAGCATTTAGAGGCGGACCTCGCCACCCAAGAAAACAGCCCTTGCCAGGTCGTCGCGCTCCATCAGCTCTGCGATGGGGCCTTCAAACTGAACCGTGCCCTTCTCCATGAAGACAGCGCGGTCTGCTACCGCCGCGGCGACGTTGAGCGACTGTTCGACTATCACCATGGTCACGCCCTGTTCCTTCAGGCGTTCGACGATTTCGAGGAGTTCCTGAACCACAATCGGAGCGAGTCCCAGCGAAAGTTCATCGATCATCAGAACTTCCGGATCATGTAGCAGTGCGATCGCGAGCGCAAGCATCTGTTGCTGACCACCCGACAGAGTGTCAGCGCGTTGGCTTTTTACTCGGTTCAGTACCGGGAACGTGCCTAGGGCTCGCTCGATGCGACGCCTCAGTTCGGAGCGATCAGAGCGGTAGGCAAACCCGCCCATCTCCAGGTTCTCCATCACGGTCATTTCCCCGAAGACGCCACGACCGCCAGGAAGAAGGTGGATCCCGAGGCGCGACCGCTGCTCGGGTGTGGCGTAGGTCACGGTGCGTCCGTTGAGGCGGACGACGCCTCGATCGGACGTCACAAGACCTGCCGCGACCTTTAGCGCCGTCGACTTGCCGGCCCCGTTGGTGCCGAGGAGTGCCAAGACCTCGCCCCGTAAGACCTCGAACCCGACGCCGAACAACACCTGGACATGGCCGTAGCTGAAGTCGATGTTGGCGAGCTGTAACACGGGAATGGATGCCGGATCCGCCGCCTGTCGCCGGTGCTCTTCTCGCTCTTCCTGGAGCTCCATGACGACAAGCGAGAGGTCATTGCGGATGTAGTGCGAGCCCCGCAAGATCATGTAGGCGCCGATGATCGTGGTGGGAACCATGACGATGATCACCGCGGCCCGCGGGCCCAAAGACTGGTCGAGACCCGCTGAAACCACGGCTCCACCGGTCGCTCCCACGAAGAACAAGTAGATGGCGCCCACCGCCGTGGTCAGGCCGCGCAAGTGATACGGCGCGACGGTGATGAGGATCGGTCCCACCATTGAGAACGCGCAAAGGGACAGGACCGTGACGAGGACGGCAAACACAGTCCACAACACGGCGTTGGGCATGAAATATTGAATTGGCACCAGGACAGCGACCGGCAGGATGAGCTTTCCGACGAGCGCGAGGGCCCGGGCCGGGTCAGCACGATAGAGGCGGTCGTAGTAGCGGCCTACGAAGGGCAGCGCCACGAGGACGCCAATCGACCCGATGGTGCCGATCAGGCCACGGCGAAACGCATTCAGCCCGTACTGCTGCTGGAGAAACAAGTTCCCGAGCACTGGAACCGTGAACAGCCCGAAACCCATGGCAGCGAACGCGACGAGACACATCTTCATGGTGCGGATCTTCTTGATCCGTGCGAAGGCGGCCTCGAGCGAGGGCGGTACGGGCTGGTTTCCCTCGACGAGCTCGCCCAGCACATCCAGCTTCTCGTGTTGGCCGCGCGGCGGTTCGCGCAGCCGGAAGGACAGCACCGCTACCGCGAGGATCGGAACGGCGAGGATGTAGAACGCCCAACGCCACCCTTGTGGGCCACCCACCGCCGTGGCGATCGACCCGACCAGGATCGGGCTCAGAGCGGTGGCGATGCCGGTGGCGATGCCCATTCCGGCACCGATACGCCCCCGCAGGCTGATCGGATAGGTATCGGCCAACAAACTGCCGTGCACGGTCTGGGTGGACGCCTGGGAGATCCCTGCGCCGAAACGAGCGCAGAAGAACAAGAAGATGTTCGTGGCGAGCCCGGAGAGGAAGACCATGACGCCGAAAAAGAACGTGGCGAGCCCGATGATCGGAGCGCGGCGGAAACGGTCGGCAAGCCAGCCCATGGGAACGATGCCCAGCACCAAGAATGCGCCAGAGATGCCAGCGACGAAAACGATCACGCCAGAACTGACGTGGTACGAGGACCGAATGTTCGGAGCCAGCACGCTCAGGCCGGAGCTTTGCAGGTTGTCGAGGGCCACGATGACGGCGAGCACGGCGAAGGTCGAGGCACCGAATTTGTGCAAGCCCTCCCGCAGAGAAGTCTGTTCTTCGCGCGTCCCAGGAAGGAGGTCCTCGGGGAGCACCACCTGATCGGAGTCCTCCCTCGCGGTCCTCTGCTGCTCTTCGGCAGGGTCGGCGATCAACCGGGCCAGCTCTGCGGGGTCCTCGCCCCGTGGGTCTGAGACGACCGCCGACACAACAGGCTCATGCTCGAATGCGCCGTCCCCCTCCGTCACCTCGTGGGCCTCCCCTGACACACGGGGGCGATGCTAGGCCCTCCCTCACTGGTTGTCATGGGATCGGCACTTAAGCCAAACACACCCGGTTCGAAGAATTGATTCGGTCGAGTTGCAGGTGTCTATGCCGGCATCGACCCAAATGGATAACTGACGCCACGGCGTCGGAAGTACTTTCTCGACTTTGTGCGCAGAGACAGGTTGTGGGGAATCGACTGCGCTACAAGAACCAACAGCACGGGGCAGAAGCGAGCGTCGTCACCAGGAGGTGGCAACAGCAAGGCTGGGATCGATCTGGCGATGGCCCCGGCGGGCGACCGCGTCCAGACGCGACTGCGGTGCCAGACGTGGTCGACAAGCCATTCCGAGCGTCCCGCTCAGATCGGCCTCACCAACCTTCGCGTGTTTTGCACAATGACAGAATGATTGGTCAAGGAGCTTTTGGAGCTCGTTGAGTTCCTGGTGCTCTTGGTCGTTGTACCGAACCGATTGCGGACCGTCCAGGTGAACGACGTGCTTCCGGTAGCTCCGGTGGTGTCGCGAGCGGACACCGTGGTCGAGAAAGTGCCCACGGCCGTAGGTGTTCCCGAGATGGCCCCGCTCGTGGTACTGATGTGCAGCCCCGTGGGCAGCGCTGAGGCCGAGTACGTCAACGTCTGTCCATTCGCCGAGTCGGTGGCATGGATCTGAAGGGTCAATGACCTGTTCACGCGGCTGGACTGGTTGCCAGGACTCGTCACAGTCACCTTGTTGGTGGCCACATTGATCGTCCAGCCGAACGTCGCGCTTCCGGTCGCACCCGTGGTGTCGCGAGCGGTGACGATCACTGAGCTCGAGCCGCTCGATGTGGGGGTGCCCGAGACGAGGCCACTTGCGTTGATAGACAGCCCGGCCGGCAGTCCGGTTGCACTGTATGTCAGCGTCTGACCCGATTGGGTGTCCGCTGCGTGGATCTGCAGGCTCACGGCGGACCCAGTGGTGGACGTTTGACTACCGGGGTTGGTCACCGTGATTGTGTTGCCGCCCGGTGTGTTGACCGTCCAGGTGAAGTTTGCACTCCCTGCGGCGCCAGTCGTGTCCGTCGCGGTAACGGTGACCGACTGGTTCAGCACCGCGGCGGTGGGGGTACCGGAGATCACTCCTGCGGATGAGATCGACAGGCCTGCCGGCAAGCCGGTTGCGCTGAAGGCCAACGTTTGGCCGCTGGCCGAGTCGGTGGCGCCGATCGGCAGCGGGCTGATGGCCGCATTTGCAGTCGATGTCTGGTTGCCCGGACTCGTTACGGCGACGGTGTTCGAGGAGAAGATCGAGTGCGACACCTCACAACCGCCCGATCCACCATTGAAGTCGTTGGCCCACATGGACTGGATGGCGAAGGACCCTGTCGCAAGGGCGATGTTCTGGGCTGCGCCCTGGCCCGAGGAGATCCAGGCACACTTGTCGCCGATTTCGCTCCCGCCCGAATCGGTCCAGCCGCCCGCCGGGAACTGGTCGGTGATGGTTTCGGTGTACTCGTGGCCGCCGACGATCGTGACACCGTCGAGGGTGCCGGCTGTGCCCGCGTTGACAAAGTTCGCTCCGCAGCTGGCTCCGGCGTCGGTCACGTAGGGCATGTTCGTGAAGGCAAGCATGCCGTTGGGTTGGCTCACAGAGCCGAGGGAGGTGTCGCCGGTGTAGTCATGCCAAGCACAGAATTGGCCGGATGGCGTGTTGAATCCATTTGGCTCAGTCCCGGTTGGGGAGACGATGAAGTACTCGTCGTTGGCGTTGGACCCCTGCGACGTGTTGCGGAAATAGGTGGCGGCATTCTCGGCTTCAGTGGCCAACTGCGCGGGCGATGCCACATGCGGAGCGGCTGCGCTGGTGTCCTCCCACGCGCCGGCGAACGCCCCTCCTGTGGGGTACCCAACATGCGCCACGTTGTTCGGACACGAGACCGTCCCTACTGCCACCCCTTGGCAGTACTGCGTGGCGACGCCACTCCATGTCTCAGAATTGGTTCCGAGCCCGCTGAAGAAGGCCTCAAGGTCCGGTGCCATGCCCTTGGGGTCACCCGAATAGGTGTCGTAGATGTTCGTGCCGACGGTCTTGGTTCCGTGGGTGCCCCATTGGCTTCCCCAGAAAACGAGGTACACGCGCGGCCGGCCCATGGTCACGCCTACGCCGCCGATGCCACCACCGTAGGTGAGGTCGTTAGCCGTCGACGCCAACTGGGCGGCGCCGGCGGTCGGCGAAGTCGAACCTAGGGGCGAGACCACTCCGTGGCGGTAGGAGGCTGCACTCGAGGCCGCACCTGTGCCGCCGGAGGCCGCCTGCGCAGCTCCGCCGCTCAGTGCGAAGGTCACCGCGGTCGTCATGGACAGCGCAAAGAGTCCGACGAGCCACCCGTAGCGATTCTTCATTCCGCCCTCCACGTCACAAGGGGCAATCCGTGTGAAGCCCCATGGGACTCTTGCACTTCCAACGGGTATTTTCCATCATTTGACCGGGGATTTTGCACAAAAGAGCAATTGGTCCCGGGTCTTTCAGCTCATTGGCTGGGTCCGCATCGGATCGTGAGCGACCCTGACACCCCGAGGACTGACGGATGCCCGAGGTTTGACGCCCCGGGTGGCGAAACGCCTACTTACGGGGCCAAATCCAGGCGGAAATCCAGGCGGAATGGTCAGAATCGCCGTGAGCAACCCGCCGTCTGCATTGTTTGGAGGGTTAGGGGCCCGTTTCACCCTCGCCGCAGGATATGAATCGGCGTGATCACCACCACGAGAGTGGATAATGCCGATTCTCATCCGGTGAGAGGTTGTTAATCAGCAGCGCTGTGACGAGCAAAATTAGGACGCCGATCAGAACCGGACTGAGCACGTACCCGTAGCCCAACGCGTGCACCTTCGCTGGACCAAGAACGGCAATGAGTGCTGTCGCCCCCGCGGGCGGATGCAGCGAACCCGTGAGAAGCATGATCGCTGTGGCCGATCCCACCGCCAGGCCGGCAGCCAAACCCAGATCACCACCGACGAGCTTGAAGGCCGAGACGCCGCAGAGCGCCGCGATCAGCTGGCCAAAAATGAGACTCCTTGGCTGGGCGAGGGGAGCGCGGGGTGCTCCGAAAAGCAGCGCAGCTGAAGCGCCAAACGATCCGATGAGAAAGAACTTGGTGGAACCCGGGAGGTTGACCACCTCCGGTAGGGCGATCAGGTAGATACCGACGAAGCACCCAAGGAACGCCGCCAACACCGTCAAGGGATTCGGTTTCGGGTGAACGCTTGCGCCCGGCGTTCCCCGCATTCTCCGGACGTAGCGCTCGATCGGCGATCGTCCCGAGGTTGGTTCTTGGAAGTTGATGTCTGGATTCCCCTGCACGGTCCCCTCCTGGCCATATGAACTTCGCAGGTTGGTCAGAGCAGTCGCCCACACTCCCGCCCGCAGCTCACTTTGGCGTCGCCATCTTCGCCACCGCTCAACGTACGTCGCGGGGAGTAGCCAACCCGTTTCAACGAAGTTCGTGCGGCAATTTCGCCAATCTCGATGTCATCATCTCATAGTTGCCCGCCGAAGGGCCGAACTTTTTGATCACCATCCCGCCTGGGGTCGACCGAGGAAGGGAAGGTGAGCCCGAAGTCGCATCACTATCCAGTCGCGGGTGAACAGCGCCAGGGCGTTATCGGTCGTCGCATGCCAAGCTGACGAGATGGATCCTGGTGCGACCGACACCTACGAGGTCCACAACATCGCATTCGACGCGGAAGGGAACACCTTGAGGGGGTGGTTGTACCGTCCGAAGTCAAGTCAAATGTCGGCGCCGGTTGTAGTCATGGCGCACGGTTACAACTGTCTCAAGGAGTTCTATCTCGACAAATATGCGGCCGCTTTTGCGGCGGCCGGATTCTGCGTTGTCGCCTACGATCATCGGAATTTCGGCGAAAGTGACGGAGAACCTCGACAGGAATTAGACCCGTGGATGCAGGTTCGCGACTACCGGAATGCCATCACCTACGCGGAGACCTTGGAGGGCGTCGACCCCGATCGAGTGGGCATCTGGGGAACCAGCTACGCGGGCGGACACGTCCTTGTTGTGGCCGCGATCGATCGACGTGTGAAGTGCGTCGTGGCCCAAGTTCCCACTATCAGCGGCTGGGAGTCGACGCTGCGTCGCACACCTCCTCCCGCGCTCGTGGAGCAGCGCCTTGCATTTGATGCGGATCGACGAGAGCGGTTTCGAGGGGGAACGCCGAAGCTGGTGCCAATGGTGGTCGCTCCATCGGAGAGCGGTCTTGCTTCACACGCCAGCTCGGATGCCTGGGCCTTCTTCACCGGGCAATTGTCGCCACCGGAGGATCAATGGCGTTTCGCCAAGTGGAGAAACGAGATAACACTCCGATCGCTCGAGCTTTATTCAGAGTACGAGCCCGGATCTTTTGTAGAACGCATCGCGCCGACCCCGCTGTTGATGGTCGTCGGCGACTCGGACGTGGTCTGTCCTACCGATCTGTGCCTCGCGGCGTTCAACCGAGCCCTGGAACCCAAGCGGCTCGAGCTTTACCCCGGAGGACATTTTTCGGCCTACACCGATCAGTTCGACCGCGCCTCGAACGCAGCATGCGATTGGTTCACCGCGCACCTGCTGCCTGCGTAGTGCTCCACGAACAATCCAGAGAGCGAACGGTTACTTCGCAATCAAGGCCACGGTGCGGCCGACAGTGTCTCGCCGCGCCATCGCGTCGACGGCCGCAGGTATCTCCTCGAAGTCGACGACGCGCCCAATCACCGGCCTCACCCTTTTCGAAAGTACCAGCGAGACGATCTCGTCCATGATCTGGGCGCCGAACTGACGTGGAATGAAATTCCAGCCCATGCCCGTCTTGAGGAACGCCAATGCGTCCGGTTCTTGGTACGAAAGCAAGACTCCGCAGAGCTTGAGATTTCCCAGAGCGATGCGTCTCGGCACGATGAACTTCTCGTCCGCGACGACTTTGTTGGAAGCAAAGCCCATCATCAAGTAGCGACCGTTGTACCGGGTGCACTGCAACGACTTCTCCAAGACCGCCTCGCCGACATTGTCGAAGACAACATCGACTCCCTGGCCTCCCGTCTCGGTCAAGACGATCTCGGCGAAGTCGCTCGTGTTGTAGTTGATCGCCACGTGAGCGCCTAGTTCTTGACACAGGCGGGTCTTCTCATCGGTGCCGGCAGTCGCGAAGACCCGTGCGCCTCGATCTACGGCGAGTTGCACCGCCGCCGAACCCGACCCGCCGGCGGCGGCGTGGATGAGGACGGTTTCGCCCTCTTGAAGGCCGGCTCGGTCAATGAGACCTAGCCAAGCCAGATGAAAAGGGAAGAACAACGCTGCAGCATCGGGTAGCGGAATCGACTCTGGCATCTCGAACGTCGATGCAACAGGACAGATTGCGTATTCGGCGAAGCCCCCGTACGCCCCGGTGGGAATGGACACTACCCGCCGGCCTGCCCACTGTCCGGCGCCGTCACCGCACGCGTCCACCATGCCCATGACTTCCATGCCTGGGCTATAAGGAAGTTCGGGACGGACCATCATGTTGCCGCCGGTGATCCGCTCGAGGTCGTTGAGATTGAGCGGGATCGCGTCGACCTTGATGCGCAGTTCCCCTTGCCCCGGTTCAGGAATCGGGACCACGTCGAGCTTGAGCGCCTCGAGCGGCTGCCCGTACTCGTGTGTTCGCCAGGCCCGCATTTCGCCCGCTGTTACCATCGGCTTCGACACTACGGCAGCGCCTCCTCTGGAATATCGAAGAACTCCTTGTACGCACGCGTCCGCTCTCGCAGAAGGCCTGCATCGAGGCCCGTCTCGGCGAACGAATAGCTGTGGCCGCCGTGCTTCTCTTGGGGATTGGCGTCTAGGAAGGCTCGCATTGCCTTCTCCGCGGCGTCGCTCAGCTCTATGTCAAGGCGTTCGTAGATCGTCCTCACGACAGCCATAGGGTCCCGAAGAAAGTCACTGAACAAAACGTCCACGGCTTGTCCGGCCGGTACCGTTCCGTCCGTTCGCGCCTCGATAGCCCTGTCCAGACCGAGCACGATGTCGTCCACCCACTCGGCCGCGACCTCTGAGATCGAAACGTCGTCGCTCGCGAGACGCCGAAGCAGATCGACGAGCGACGCGAGCGAACAAATGACTCGCAGCGGATCTCGATGGGTCTGGACGATCAGCGCCTCCGGGTACTCGTGGAACATGGCCTTGAGCGACCAAAGATGGGCTGGCGACTTGATCACCCATCGTTCGGCCGAATGCGCCGATTGCAAGTACTGCAGAAACATTCGGTGATACCGATACGCGGACGCCATATCGGCCTG
>Ga0070765_100000167_pt1 | contig 40650 bp, 26 predicted proteins | sample HubBroMetageWFT5_FD_71516 | JGI IMG/M metagenome (GOLD analysis project Ga0070765, IMG submission 71516) | Warmed and freeze-thawed soil microbial communities from the Hubbard Brook experimental Forest, New Hampshire - Hubbard Brook CCASE Soil... | ecosystem: Environmental > Terrestrial > Soil...
GGGCATCAACACTGCCTCGGGCTATCAAACTTCGCCCACGGATCAAGTCGATGGAAACGCGTTCCTTACCGAGGTTGATACGAATGCAGCAGGCACGCTCACCTATTCCACTTACCTCGGCGGATCGGGCGCAAATGCTGGCAACTTAGGCTTCGCGGATCAGGGATATGGTATAGCCGTTTCAGCCGGGACTGCGTACATTATCGGAACCACATCCTCCTTGGATTTTCCGATAGTGAATGGCTATCAAACGAGTGTGAACGCAGGCAACGACACGGGAACCGTCTTCGTATCCGTAATTAACACCGCCGTGTCTGGAACCGCGGGCTTGACCTATTCAACCTATCTTTCCGGAGAGTCATTCGATGATGGTTACTCCATCGCTCAATTGAGCGGCGTCGCCTACGCGACTGGAGTCACGTTCTCATCGCAGTTCCCCATAACGACGGGTGCTTTTCAAACCACGTACTTGGGCGCTGGTTCTGATACTGCCTTTGTCAGCTTGATTGACACGACGCTTTCCGGAACCAGCTCCCTTAAATACTCCACTTACCTGGGGGGAAGTAACGGCGACGCCGGGCAGGGAATTCAGGTGGACTCCGCGGGCAATGCATACGTCGCGGGTGCGACCGCCTCCATCGGCTCAACTTATGTGTTTCCGTTAACTCCGGGAGCCCTTCAAACAACCTCTGCCAATACCGAGGGCGTTGCATTCGTAACTGAAATCGCCCCACTCGGGGGTGGCACGTCGGACCTGATTTACTCGACTCTCTTTGGAGGAAGTGGAAACAACGGCACACCTGACCGCGCATTTGGAATTGCTCTCGATTCCTCGAACAATGCGTATATCGGCGGCCAGACGGCATCCACCGATTTTCCTGTCTATCCGAATCCTGGCGCGTTTCAAACCAGTTTGACCGGGTCAGACCCGCTCGCAACCACCGCTGCGTTTGCGGTGAAGCTGACTCTCGTACCCACCGTAACCGTGACGCCCACATCCCTGGCTTTTGGAACCGTTTTGGACGGAACCACTTCCCCCGCCCAACTCGTCACGATCACGAACAACACCGGCCTCTCGAATATTACCTACACACTCACAAACCAGACTGGAAATACGGGAGACTTCCTCGCGGTCCCTGGCGGCGGAACTCCTTGTCCCGCGGGAACTCTGCCGGCCAGCAACACACCCTGCACGATCAGTGTGACTTTCTCGCCCTCCACCAATGGTCCTGAGGCGACCAACTTAATCGTCGGCTACAATCCTTACGGCATCGCAAGCAGCCAGACCGTTGCGCTCTCCGGCAACGGAACCACTTCCGCTTTCTCCGTGGCCCCGTCAAACTTTACTTTCCCCACGGGCCAGCTCGTAACCACCACCAGTTCCCCAACCACGATTACGATCACCAACGCCAACAATTCAACGCTGGCATTTACCACCGGTTCCACTGACTCCACCGACTTCACGATTGCACCCGGTGGCACAACACCTTGCTCACCCAGCGCCGGCATCCCCGCGAATTCGTCGTGCACGTATACCGCGACGTTGAACCCGGCAGTCGGAGATACCGGCCCGTTGACCACCACCTTCTCCGTCAACGCGAATTCGTCCACGCAAACCGTGGTGCTCAACGGAATCGGCTGGGATTTCAACTTCTCCGCCGGCTCCTCGCAAACCATTTCAACCACCCCGGGTGCGACGATTACTCCTGCCCCCACGGTGACCATTAATTTCCTCGGCGGTTTCCCTGGACCCGTAGCTCTGGCTTGCTCGGGGTCCATTCCTCTGGGGAGCTGCACGGTTACATCCTCGGTTAGTTCATCGGGTGGCACCTCCGCCACCGTGCCGGTTACGATCACAACGAAGGGCAGTTCCGTCGCTCCGCCGAGTTCCTTCCGCTTCCCGCCAGTCTCGCGGCGTCAAGTTGTCTTGCTCGGCTTTAGCATCCTGCTGCTCTTCAGTCTTCCCTTCATGCGCAGGCGCCGTTCGCGCGTCGGCCTGGTGGGAGCAGTCGTCATGATCGTCGGCTTGGCGGCTTGTTCGGGAAGCTCGGGAACTCCGGCAGGCACTTACCCGCTTACCATCACGGCGTCTTCCAATGGTCGCGTGCAGTCATCGACCATCACGCTGGATGTGAAGTAATCTACATTCACACAATCATTAAAAAAGGCCGCGTTCCGGGCGATCCGGAGCGCGGCCTTTTTATTTCAGTCGTCGCCTGTTCTATTGCGATTTTGCCGCCGTGCTTGCCGCAAATGCGGTGGTGTGGTCCGCCACGATTCGCCAGCCTTCGGGAAACTTCCGGAAATTCAGCGTAAAGATCCCCGCTGGGCGATCGCTTTCTCGTTCCAGTTGAAACTGCCCGATCACGAAAGCGGCCTCGGCGCAAACCAGGTGGACTTCCAGATTTGAAAACGTCAGATGGCCCATCGCCTTGCGGTCCGGATAATTATGGCGATAGCGTTCAAGCACACCTTGCCAACCACGCACCAATCCGCTCGCCCCCAGAAACTCTGTCTCGTCCGATTTCCAGTAGCCCACCATGAACGCATCCACGTCGCCGCGATTCCAGGCGGCTGTTTGCATGTCCAGCAGGGCCCGGATATCTGCCTCGGCGTCCGGTCTCGCCGCGCCTTTTCTGGCCGAAAACTCGCGCGCGGATATTGTCGCGCAACCTATCGCAATCAGAAGCAAAAGCGCGGAAATCCGTAGTCTTCGATACATCGATTTTCCCCCGCCTCGCAGATTTCGCTCCTTTGGAGCTCGCGCGGCCACGCCCTTTTATAGCATTCCCGCCTGCCCCACAAGGAAATCCCGAAACCTCTCGATTGCACCCCTCTCAGAGCCCTCCGGGAAGTTTTGTTTGGGCAGTACGAAAGGTCTATTGTCCCGTTCAGGTACGCAAGGCAAACTATACCCAGGTCGAGACAATGCTAATCGCAGCCTTCATCTTCGTGATCTCGCTGGGAGCCATGATTCAGTTCATGATTCTTACCTGGCGCGCGGGCCTGGTTCAGACGGCCAGCCAGGACTTCGTCATCTCTAGCGAGCTGAAAATAAACGACTTCCGCGATGCCGTCGCTCTCCAGCAGCTTTCTCCAGACCTCGGCGGAGGAGCCGCCCCCAAGCTTCGCGCCGTAAGCCTCTATTACCGCTTCCTGCAATTCCTGGAACCGGCCAATCAGGCGGGCTGGGCTGGTCGCGAAATGGCTCTTTGCACCCGCTACGCTGCAGTCGTCCTCTCGCAGCAGTTAGCGACCAACCAGGCTCTTGCCGCCGAAATGCGGTCCTTCTAGTCGTTCATCAAGCGATCATCCTGACGAAAGCTCTTCGCCTCATTTTTGCCCCAGCCAGTTGATTTATACGCCATTACCCGCAGTCATTTCCCTCCCATCCGCTGCATTTCATGCCTAAATGAAGATTCCACGAGGCATGGGTGCGCTCCGCCCTCGCGGGGCAACCGCCTCGCGTTCACGCGTTGGGACCTCCTTCAAGCCGCAAGCGCGCGGGGGGAATCGCCGGGCAGAAACGTACGGGGAGGCATGGCAATGAAGAACCAGATTTCAGTCCGCTCCTGGGGCCGCAAGCATTGGGTTTTTGCATCGGGAACGTTCGTCCTACTCGCGTGCCTGATCGCCACCGCTCATGAGGCACTGCGACACTCCTCGCCCGCGCGCCAAGCTCAAACTGTCCCCATCGCGCGCGCCGCCACCCTCGCTTCCTACGGCAAACTCCCGCTCGTATTCGAAAAAAATCTTGGCCAGACTTCCCCCCAGGTAAAATTCCTCGCTCATGCCAGCGGCTACGCGCTCTTCCTCACCGGCCACGAAGCCGTCCTCCGGCTCGACGTGCCAGAGCCGGAAACCACCGCGAATTCTGCGGCGGCTGCCATCAAACATCGCGCCGGCCGCGACGCAAAAGATCGCAAAGTTGCCGTTGTCAGCCTCTCTCTCGCCGGATCGCATTCGCCCGCGCAGATCGAAGGCCTCGATGTGCAACCCGGCCATACGAATTACTTTATCGGCAGAAATTCTTCGCGATGGCAGCGCAATGTCCCGCTCTACGCGCGCGTGAAATATAGCGCTGTCTATCCTGGCGTTGACGCGATTTACTACGGCAATGAAAGCCGCCTCGAAACTGACTACATCGTTGGCCCCGGCTCCGATCCAAATCAAATCGTTCTTCACGTGCGGGGTTCGAAATCGCTCGCGACCGATGCCCAGGGGAACGTCGTCCTGGCAAGCGCCGCGGGAAATCTGATTCTGCATCGCCCCAACGTTTATCAGCAAATTGGCGGGACGCGCCAGGCAATCGCTGCGAACTACTTTGAGCTCGGCAAGAATTCGATTGGTATCCGCCTCGGCGCCTACGATTCCCGCCAGCGGCTCGTAATTGACCCCGTGCTCGACTATTCCACCCTGCTGGGCGGCAGTGGCGGAGAGTCGGGAAATGCAATTGCGGTGGACTCCAGCGGCGATGCCTATGTCTGCGGCAAAACAAGCTCTTCGCTTTTTCCCACCACCAACGGCGTCATCCAGGGAAGTCTGAAAGTCAGCACCGCGACGAACGCTTTCATCACCGAATTTGATCCCACTGGCACAACCCTGATTTTTTCCACTTACCTGGGCGGTTCAATCAAAGACTCCTGTACCGGCATCGGCCTGGATTCCAGCGAAAATGTGTACGTCACCGGAACGACCAGTTCTCTGGATTTCCCTCTCGGTGCGAACCCGAATCCGATCATGGCAAGTTTCCCGAGTGGAAATCTCGGCACCACGGGCTTCTTCGCAGAGGTTAGTTCCGCTGGCACGGCTCTCACCTATTCCACATACCTCGGCGGAAACTATCGCGACACTCCCGCCGGCCTCGCCATGGATCCCACCGGAATTCCCTACGTTGTTGGGACTACCGAATCCACGAATTTTCCGATTTCTCCTTTAAATGCCTATCAAACAACCAGCATCGCCAACGATAACTCCAACGGAGGCGCGGGCTTTCTTTCCAAAATCAATCCGTCGCTGCCCGGGCAAACGGCGCTTTTGTATTCAACCTACCTCGGCGGTTCGATTGGCGATAGCGCTTTGGCCGTTGCCGTGGACGCAGCGGAAAATGCGTATATTACAGGGGGTGCGGAATCCTCCGATTTTCCTACTCTAAACGCCTATCAGCCATTCATCAACGGCGGTCAAAACGCCTTCGTTACCCGCATTGACACGACCCAGTCCGGCATCAGCTCCCTGATCTATTCCAGCTACCTGGGTGGTTCGGGAAATAATGGCGGTGAGGCGTATGCCATCGCCGCGGATAATAATTTCAACGCCTACATCGGTGGCATAACGGCAACCAACAATTTCCCCACCACCGCTGGCGTCATCACTCCCAGTCAGGCTGCTGCGGGATACATTATGGGATTCGTCGCCCGCTTCGACACCAGTAAGTCGGGCAATAGTTCTCTCCTCTACTCCACATATCTCGGCGGCTCAAATGTGAGCGGCACTCTGATCTACGGAATCGCCGCCGATACTCTTGGTGATGCCTACGTTACTGGCAGCACCTTCACAAACAACTACTACAACACGTTCGGCGCGCCGCAAGGCCAGCTGGCCGGCATCTCCAACGCCATCGTCACGGAATTGAACCCCACGGGCAGCGGGGCGCTCTTCTCCACTTATTTCGGCGGGAGTAACAACGACCAGGCAAACGCGATCGTCCTCGATTCCTCCGCCCCGCCAAACGTCTATATCGCCGGCACTGCCAACTCAGAAAATTTTCCTGTGACCTTGAATGCTTTCCAGAAAAATCTGGACGGCCTCACAGATGCGTTCGTGGTGAAAATGTCTCCGGTCGCGGCGCAAGGGGTCTACGCATCCCCCGCAACTCTCTCTTTCGGCAATCAGGGCACGGGCACATCGAGTTCGTCGCAGACCGTCACCCTGACCAACAACGCCAGCTCAACTCTCAGCAACATCGCCATTACCTTCACCGGCTCGAACCCGCTCGATTTCTCGCAATCGAATACTTGCGGCGAGACCAACACCGTCGCCGGTTCTCTGCCTGAATTTTCGCAATGCACGATCAGCGTTATCTTCACGCCTTCCAATTCCGGCGCGGAATCTGCAACCATGGATATCGAAGACTCCGGCGCCGGCAGCCCTCAGACGGTGGCGCTCACCGGCAATGGCACCGCGATCGCCGTATCGCCATCTTCTTTGGCTTTTGGAAACCAAATCGAAAACACTGCCAGCGCCGCTCAGTCCGTCACGATAACCAATAACGGTGCCAACTCGCTCACCGGCATCGCCATTTCCGTCACCGGCTTCAACGCCGCCGATTTCACTCAAACAAATACTTGCGGCTCCGCGAGCACCACCACGGGAACCCTCACAGCGGGCGCGAATTGCATGATCAACGTCACCTTCACTCCCACCACGGCAGCAGCCGAATCCGCCTCGTTACAAATTATCGATAGCGACCCGAGCAGCCCTCAAGTCGTCCAGCTCACCGGCACGGGTACGCTCCCCGTATCCGGCGTTTCGCTCAGTCCCACTTCGCTCAGCTTCGGAAATCAGTCTGAAAACACTTCCAGCCTTTCGCAGCCCGTCACCTTGACCAACAACGGTACGGGGTCCCTTACCACCATCACCATTTCGTTCACCGGCACAAACGCCTCCGACTTTTCACAGACGAATACCTGCGGCTCACCCAGTGGGACCCTGGCCGCAGGCGCGAGCTGCACCATCAACGTAACCTTCACGCCCACAACCCAGGCTGCCGAATCCGCAAACCTGAGCGTTGCGGACAGCAACGTGACCTCGCCCCAGCTTGTTCCCATCACCGGCACAGGCACCGTGCCGGTCACCGCGTTCACGGTTTCGATTTCGCCCTCCTCGGAAACCATTAACGCGGGCGACACCACAACCGTCGTCGCCACCGTGACCTCCGAGAACGCATTCAATTCTCCCGTCAGCTTTGCCTTTGCCGGCACGCCGGGCGACGCCTCGTTCACCGCTTCGCCCAGCCCGGTCACTCCGCCTGCCAACGGCTCGATCACCTCCACCATCACCATCGTCACTGACTTGAAGTCGGTTGCGCCGCATTCGCCGTTCTCGTTCCCGTTCGGCTCGCAGCGTCCCCTGTGGGTTTGGTCTCTTTCGGGTCTGTTGCTCGCGATGTTCGCGGCTTGGGCCGCGCGCGGCCGCGCCGCCCGCAGGCTGGCCTGCACGCTCGCCATGCTCCTGCTGATCGGGCTGGTCAGTTGCACCGGCACGCCAAGCACTCCCACAGGCACCTACACGGTCAAGATTTCCGGTGTCTCGGGAAGTCAGAATTTCCCGGCCACATTTACATTGACCGTGAAGTGATCATTGGAAATCGGCTCGGGATGCAAAAATTGAAGTGGTTTCGGGCAGGCTGACGCAAGTCAAACACAAACGGCCGGCGCAATTGCGCCGGCCGTTTTCATTTCAAAGCGAATTTCGGCAACTCAGTAAGCCCAGCGCATCAGTATCGCGCCGGTCGTGAATCCCGCGCCCACGGCAATCACCAGAACCAGATCGCCTTTCTTCAAGCGCTTCTGCTCCACCGCATCCATCAGCCCCAGCGGTATCGTTGCCGCAGTCGTGTTCCCGAAGCGGTCGATATTCACCATGATCTTGGAGTCGTCCACGCCCAACCGCTCCTGCATCGCGCGAATGATGCGCAGGTTTGCCTGGTGCGGCACCACCAGCGCCAGGTCTCGGCTTGTAAATCCGTTGCGCTCCAGGATATTCACCGCCAGCTCGCTCATCCGCCGCACCGCATACTTGAACACCTGCGCGCCTTCCTGGTGCACGAAATGCATCCGCTTCTCCACCGTCTCGTGCGACGCCGGATGCAACGACCCCCCGGCTGGCATGAACAGATTGCAGCCGCCTGACCCGTCAATATCATTCGCAAAATCAAGGATGCCTTCCGCGTCAGACGTCGCGGGCTCCACCAACACCGCGCCCGCGCCGTCGCCAAACAGCACGCATGTCGCCCGGTCCTTGAAATCCAGAATCGAAGTCATCACGTCGGCGCCGATCACCAGCACTTTTTTGTGCGCGCCGGAGGCCACGAACTGCGCCCCCACCGTGAGCGCGTATGCAAATCCGGAACACGCGGCGGAAAGATCAAAGCCCCACGCTTTCTTCGCGCCGATGCGGTCTTGAATCAGGCAAGCGGTCGCCGGGAAAAGCATATCCGGAGTCACCGTAGCCACTACGATCATTTCAATTTCTTCCGGATTCACCCCCTTCTGCGCCAGCAGCCTTTTCGCCGCTTCAGCGCCCAGATGTGATGAACCGATCCCCGCCTCCACATGGTGCCGCTCGCGAATCCCCGTGCGCGTCCGGATCCACTCGTCATTCGTATCCACAATCTTTTCCAGATCCTGATTCGTCACCACGCGCGGCGGCAGGTATCCGGCCACTCCCGTAATCTTCGCAGCGATACGTCTGCCCATGAATCTCTCCGTTGTCTCAGGAACACGCGATTGTATGCAATCGCCCGTTCTGGTTACAAGTGAAACACTCTTTTTGCTGAAATTATTTTCTTCAGGTCTTGGCGGGCAAAATCTCGAACCGGTAGGTGATTTTCGCCGTCTTTCCCAGCATCGCCGCCACGGAACAATATTTCGTCTGGCTCAGTTCGATCGCGTCGCGCACCGCTTTTTCATCCAGCTTCCCGCCCAATTTGAAAACCATCTCGATCTTCGTCCACACCGCCGGAGGCTCGCTCGCGCGTTCCCCGGTGACGTCCACCTCCAGCGATTCCAGCTTCTGCCGCTTCTTGGCAAGGATCTGCACCACGTCCACCGATGTGCACGTGCCCAGCGCGGCCAGCAGCATCTCCATCGGCCCGGGGGCGCTGTTGTGCTTGCGGTCTGCGTCAAACGGAACTTTGTGGCCGGAGGGCGTTGTCGTTGCGAATTCTTCTCCGCCCGTCCATTTCACTGTTGCTGTCTGCATTGCCATCTCCCCCCACGAATTCAAATCTGCCCCAAATACTCTATCGAGGTCGCTCGAAAGCGCCAAGAAATTAGATGTGGGACGCGCTCGGCGGCTTCAAGTCTGAAAATAGGAATTCATCCGGCGGGCAGTTGCAGGGAAAGTTCGATTCGCTAGCGCGCGGGTGATTCCGCGCGCGTGGGCGCCACAAGGCGTGGTTCCATCACCGGCCGTGGCGAGCGGCGCATCGTCTCGACGAACACGCGCACCAGTTCCGGATCGAATTGATTCGAAGCGCATCGTTCGAGCTCTACAAACGCATCCTCCGCCGTTCGCGCCTTTTTGTACGTCCGCTCCGACGTGATTGTGTCGTACGCGTCGGCAATGGCAATCACGCGCGCCCCGTACGGAATATTTTCGCCTTCCAGGTGATCCGGATAGCCCGTCCCGTCATAAAACTCGTGGTGATGTCGAACCATCTCGCGGATCCGCTGCATCGTCTCCAGCGGCTCCAGTATTTTCGCCCCCAGATACGTGTGGGTCTTCATCGTCTCCCACTCCGCCGCATCCAGCGGGCCTGACTTATTCAGTATCGCTTCCGGAATCCCCACTTTTCCGATGTCGTGCAGCAAGCCCGCCAGCCGGATCTCTTCCACGTCCTCGGCGCCCATCCCCAGCCCCTGCGCGATCATCACCGCGTATGCGGACACCTTTTGCGAATGTCCCTGTGTGTAATGATCCTTCGCGTCAATCGCCAGTGCCAGCGACGTCACCGTTTCCACCACCGCCAGCGGCAACCCTTCGGACTTTCCGTCCGTGTTTTGTTCCGTCAGCGAGCGCGTGAATTGTTCAAGCCGCCGGTAGATTTCCTCGAACGCCTCCGGCCCAGTTGAAAAGAGCCTCTTGAGCGTGACCCCCAGATACGCTTCCAGGACGTCCTTCTTCCACTTCTTCCGGTCGTTTGGATCTCCCTGCTCCGCGCTCGATACGGAGTTGCCTCCCTGATGTTTCGAGAGATACATCGAGGAGTCCGCCACCTGAATCAATTCCTGTGGCGTCGAACCATGCACCGGGAAGCCTGCAATGCCGAAGCTCGCCGTAATATTCTTGTCGCGCAACAATGGATCGGACGCCACCCATCCGCGCAGTTTGCTCGCCAGTTGCCGCGCCTGCTCCACGGTTGTTTCCGGCATCAGGATCACGAATTCGTCTCCGCCGTACCTCGCCACCACGTCGGAACGCCGGCAATTCTGCTCCAGAATGTGGCCCACGCGCTGCAGCACCACGTCTCCTTCCAGGTGGCCGTAGAAATCGTTCACGAATTTGAACCGGTCAAGGTCCATCAGCACCAGCGCAAATGGCCGGTTCGCGCGCGTCGATCGCTTCCATTCAGACGAAAGCGCCTCCATCAGGAATCGGTGCGTCTTCACGCCCGTCAAGCCGTCCGTAATCGCCTGCTCCTGCGCCTTCTGGAACGTGTTGGCGTTGTGCAACGCGCCCGCGAAAAGATCGGCCAGCGTGCGCAGCAGCAGCACTTCCTGCTCCGGGAAATCGCAAGGCTCGGCAGACTCCACGTACAACACGCCCAGCAGTTGGTCGCCAAAAGAAACCGGCAGCGCAATCGCGGAAACCGAATTCGGCAGCACCGTTCGCGGCGTCGAAGAGCTCGCCTGCCGGACGCTCGCCACCTGTCCGGTTCTCGCCACCTGGCCCACCAGTCCTTCTCCCAGCAAAATTCGCCGCCCCGCCGCGGTGCGCCGCGTTCCCGCCTCGGCCTGCACCAATAATTCCTTCGCCGAATAATCCAGCGTGGCGATTCCAATGTGGTCATACGTCAGCCAGTTCTCTATTTCATTCGCGATTTTTCCCAGCATCTCGTCCGGATTCAACGTGGTGATCGCGTGGTTCGATACGTTGTTGATCAGCGTCAGGTGCCGCGACTTCTTTTGCTCTTCCGAGAACAATCGCGCGTTTTCAATCGCGATTCCCGCTTCGCTGGCCAGCACGCGCAGTAGCTCCACGTGCCCTTCATCAAACGCGCGCTCCTGCGGGCTGTGCACCGCCATCACCCCGATCGGCCGGTCGTACAAAATCAGCGGGACAGCGCAAATCGACCCCAGCCTGCGCGTCGATTCAAAGCCCAGGCGCTTCGTTTCTTCCAGGAATCGTTCGCGAATCAGCAGCGGCTGCCGCGTTCGCATCACGTATTCCACCACGTGGTTTTCTGGTGGCCGCGAATACTTTTCGCGGCGCTCTCCGTCATCCACTTTGATCTCGAAATGCACTTCTTTCGTCTTCTGATCCTGGAACGCGATAAAAAAGCTGCTCACGTCCAGCAGCCGCCGCATTTCCGAATAAATCCGCTCAAATAGCGCGTCCGGTTCGAGCGTCGAGCTGAGCGCCCTCCCAATTTCGTTCAGAATGTGCAACTCTTCGCTGCGCCGCGAAGTCTGCTGAATCAGGTAGCTGTTCTCCACGGCCATGCCGATCTGGTGTCCCAGTGCCAGCAAAAGCCGCAGCTCCGCCGGAGTAAATTTCCGGCTGTCTGGCGTCCCCAGAACCAGCACTCCAAAAACGCGCTCCTTCGCCTGCAGGCTGATCGCCACCACCGTCCGCAGCCCCTGCTTCAGCAGCAGTTCCCGCACTTTTTTGAATTGCTCTTCCTTCTCCAGCGCCTGGTATTCCGAATCCGACCCCAGATTTCTCAACGCCACCAGCCCGCCCAGCCTCGCCACCAGATGCACGATGTACTCGTCTAGATTCCCTTCCTGAATTTTCGAGCAGAAGGGGTCGCCCAATCCCGTCGCCACAACCGAGGTGGGCCCATTCGCTTCGCCGTAATGCAGGCAAAGCGCCCCCGCCGGAATGCGCACCACGTTCAAGACTCGGTCCAGCGCCTGCGCCAGCATTTTCTGAATCTCGCCGCCCACAAAGCTCGACGTCGCCAGATTCAAATTCGATAGCGCCAGCATGTTCCTCTCGACGCGCCGCCTCTCCTCCTCATACACCGCCATCACCATCAGCACGCCTGCAAACAATTGCGGCAGCAGCGTCAGCGGCTGCAGATCGATTCCCACCAGCACGCCCGCGCGCGGCTGCAAGACGAGCATAATCCGCAGTATTCCCCACGCCACGAATGCCAGTGCCAGCAATTGGTCCGCGCGAGACTCCTGCTTTTTTCCCTCTTCCCAGAATGTGAGCGCCACAAAGAAAAACACCAGCCCCACTCCCAGATCCAGCGGAGGCACTCCCACATATCCGTGTCCGTAAGCCAGGGCCCACACCACGGTCCCCGACGCCGCCACAATCATTCCTCGCGCGGCCAGCGTGTGCCGCGAATACAATCGCCCGGCGCTGTAAAACGCCAGCGCGGCCAGCGCGAGCAGCCATTCATTTAGGGAATCAAACCAGCGGGGCAAACCAAGACGTGCGGCGAATGCTCGGCTCACGAAGTACACTGCGATCAACAGCCACGCCGTTGACCACGCGAGCAGGTAATCCTGTCTCTTCTGTCTGTAGACAAACGTGAAGAATGCCGCGAGCAGCAAGGCGCTTGCGAACAACACAAACCCAGTCATGTTGAGATTGCTCAACAACTCTGCGCCCCGTGTCCAAGTCAAAGAGAACTTCCTCCGAGAGTATCAGAAAATGGACAAACTTCTGGCTGCGTGTCCAGCCGAGTTTCTTGGGTGTTAACCTCTTCGGACTCATGGAGGAACGCAAAAAACCTCCCAATTCATCCCGTCCGCTGGGCTGGTACTCGCCTACTAAAACTATGGGTCTAGGGGCTGTCCCCGTCAACAGTACCCCCGTACCAAGTTCATCTCCCTCATGCACTTGCGCCCCATTGCCGCCCCCGCATCCGCTCCTTGTTACGTCCTTCTGCTTCCGCTAAGATGGTTGTTTCCAAGCCACAGGAAGGAACCTGACTGAATGACATTTTCCCAGAAACCGCGCGTCCGCTTTGCTCCCTCACCCACTGGATTTCTCCATGTCGGCGGAGCGCGCACCGCTCTCTTCAACTGGCTCTTCGCACGTCATGAAGGCGGCACCCTCATCCTCCGCATTGAAGATACTGACGTCGAGCGCAACAAGCCCGAACTGGTCCAGGGCATCCTCGATGGCCTGAAATGGCTCGGCGTCGAATGGGACGAAGGCCCGTTCTTTCAGTCGCAGCGCACCGAAATGTACCGCGCCGCCGCCGAGCGCATTCTCGCCAGCGGCGCCGGCTTTCCCTGCTATTGCAAGGGCGCCTCCTACGCAGGCGCCGATGCTGTCGATGAACTCGAAGGTGAAGGCGACGACGAAGGCCCGAAAGCCTCGAAGGCTCCCGCGTGCCCTTGCCGCGATTACTCCGAAGCCGAACGCGCCGCGAAACAAAAAGAGGGAATTCCCTTCGCCATTCGCTTCCGCACCCCTCGCACGGGCGCCACAAAATTCGAAGACGCCGTCTTCGGCTCGCGCGAAATCCAGAATGCCGATATCGAAGATTTCGTTCTGCTGCGCTCCAATGGCGTTCCCACCTACCAGCTCAGCGTTGTGGTGGACGACATCGACATGAAGATCACCCACATCATTCGCGGCGCAGACCATCTTTCCAACACTCCCAAGCAGGCGCTCATCTACCAGGCGCTTGGCGCCACCGCTCCCATTTTTGCGCATGTTCCTCTGATTCTCGGCGCAGACCGCACGCGCCTCTCCAAGCGCCATGGCGCCACCAGCGTGGGCTCTTATGCGGACGAAGGTTTTCTTCCCGAGGCCTTCCGCAATTTTCTCGCGCTTCTCGGTTGGTCCGCCGGAGAGGATTTGGAATACATGCGCACGCCTGATTTAATCGCGCGCTTTTCTCTTTCCGGCATCAGCCGCACCAATGCCATGTTTGACCGCGCCAAGCTCGAATGGTTCAACACGCAATACCTGCAGAAGCCGCCCGTCGAGGAGGTGCTCCCTTACGTCGAAGCCGAACTCAAACGCGCCAAATTATGGGATGGTTCGCAGGCGAGCAGCGATCCCGCGTGGTTCGCGCACGCTGTGGATTTGATTCGCCCGCGCACGCGCCTGCTCGGCGATTTCACCGGCTGGGCGCGCGCTTTCTTCACCGATGATTTCCAGTACGAAACCGAAGCACGCGAAAAATTCTGGAAGGATGAACGCCTGCCGGGAATGCTCTCGAAAATTGCGGACGCGCTCGCCGCTCTTCCCGATTGGAATCACGATGCCTGCGACGCCGCCCTTCGCGCCGTCGCCGCCTCGGAAGCCGTAAAAGCGGGATTGCTCATCAACGCCACGCGCGTCGCAATCGTCGGCCGCGCCGTCGCTCCGCCCCTCTTCGAGACGATGGTTATCCTCGGCAAAGACCGCACAATCGCACGGCTCCGCCGGGCGGTCCCAGCCATCTCCGCACACTAAATTCCTCGGCGAAGTAGCTTGTCAAATTCGCTTGGCGAACTGGTCTAGCGAAGTCGTTTGTCTGGCGAAGCGGAGAATTGGAATGCCTGCGAGTTAATTTTTCGAGGAGTCCGCACCAAAGATTTCCGCATGCAGGGCCTTCGCTTTCGTTCCCGCCCCTGCAACCTCAAACTTCACACTCACAGGAACTTTCACCGGCGGCAAACACGCCGAATCGTTGCAAGCCTGATAACGAAGCGTCACGGGAATCGTCGTCTCGCCCAAAGCCGCGCCCGCCTGCGCCGCCAACTTCAGCCGCAGCGTCACACTCCCCGTGTACACATCCAGCGGCTTGTCCGGCGAAAACGAAAACTTCTCCGTCTTCCCCGCCGGATAAATCGTGTCCCGCAATTCTATCCCCGCCGGCAATTCTGCCGTTATCGTCGTCGGAATCAAATACGCGTCGGTGGGCTTGTGCGAATTCATGTGATACCCGCGCGCGATATCCACCACCACCGCCGCCTGAAATTCCGTTCCGCGCGGCGCGCGGTCAACGGAAATAAACACGTGCGGCTTCACCACCGTCGCGGCAGGCATCGGCGCCGAAGTTTCTTGCGCCGGCGTGCCGTGCTTCAACGTCGAGGAGATGCCGGCCACCGCCAGCCATCCAACGCAGAGCGCAACCCCTGCCCGGCTTCGCATTTCGCTAAACCTCAATGCTCTCTCCCAGTTTTTCCGTCAGGATCCGGCTCATCACCTGGTTTAGCGTTTCGCCCGTTTTTTCCAGCACAAACGCCTGCGTCCCATCCGACCATCCCAGTTTGAAACTCGTCGTCAGCGCTGAAATCCAGATTTGCCGCACCGGCGCATTCGGGCTGATCACAAACCTTGTCTCATCCGCATCCTCGAACTCGATTTCGAGTTTCCCGCTTCCGCCTTCCACTTCGAAATCGTGCTCGTCGCCCACTTCCATCAGGCGCTGGCGCAACGCTTCAAACGCCGCATCGCATTTTTTTTGGAATTCGTGTTCGTCCATCGGCATGCAGGCAGGTTACCTTAGCTACCAACGCAGAGCAACAAATGCGCGCGCCATCATCGCGCGAAAACTCATGGTTCTCACAGCAGCTTCTTGATTTGATTCTCCAGATCGTCCTGGCTCCCGAGCCCGATAAACTTCTTCGCGATTTTTCCGTCGCGCGTCAGCACCACGTTGGTCGGGAAGCCCAGTAATCCGCCAAATTGATCCGCGATGTCGTCGTTCCCGATCACGATCGGATAATTCATCAGCTTCTTCTGCCCGTTCACGTCGTATTGCGTCGTCTTCACAAACGGGTCAACCACCTTTGTCCCTTCCTCATCCATCGCCACACCCACTATCGTGAATCCCTTGTCTCCGTATCTCTGTTGCAGATCGATTAGCCACGGAATTTCCACCTGGCAGGGCTCGCACCACGTCGCCCAGAAATCCACGATCACCACTTTCCCCTTCAGGCTCGCGAGTGTCACGTTGTTCCCTTGCAGATCCTTGAACGTGACGGTCGGCTCGTTCGCCAGCGGCCCGCTGCTCTTCGCATCGCTCTTCATATTGGCGCCGGGCAAAAAACTGCCCTTGCAGCCGGAAAAATTCGTCGTCACCATCACTATCACGGCCGCGAACACCAGGCCCCACCTCGTCCTCTTCATTTTCGAAACTCCCCTTACATCCACTTCGAAAACCCGTTCAGAAACGCCAGTTTACCCGATAGCCAGGTCAGCCGGTTCATAAACACCAGCCCGCCAATCAGCAACAGCAACACGCCGCTGAATACTTCGACGGTGTGCAGATGCTTTCGAAAGCGCTGGTAAAATTTTAAAAACGCTCCGATTCCCAGCGCGGTCACCAGAAACGGAATCGCCAGCCCCGCCGAATAAAACGCCAGCAGCAGAACTCCCTGCCAGATCGTGTCTCGCGTCGCCGCGATTCCCAGCACGCTTGCCAAAATTGGACCGATGCACGGCGTCCATCCGAACGCAAACGCGAATCCCATCAGGAATCCGCTCGCAAGGCCCGGCTTACCCCCCAGATTCCGAAAGCGCACGTCTCGATTCAACCAGCGCGTAAGCACCGGCCCAATCAAAAAAATAAGTGACACCGCATACAGGTGAACCGGCTTGAGCCACATGCCCTCCACGGCTCCGCGCAGCGCCAGCGCCACTCCCGCGCCCACCAGCAGAATTCCCACCACCAGTCCCACGCGCACCGAAATTTTCACCAGCACGCCAATCAAATGTAGCCCGAAAAGCACGATCAACGCGCCCGCCACCGGTGCCAGCAAGCTCTTGTTCCGCAGCAAAAACGATCCCACCGCGCTCGCCGATGCCCCGAACGCGATGAACACCAGTGAAAATCCACTCACGAATGCCAGCGCCGAACTCAACAATCCCCCGCGCGGCGTCTTCCCTTCCTTCAGTTGCTCTACTCCGATGCCCGAAAGCATCGAAATATATCCTGGCACCAATGGCAGCACGCACGGCGAGAGAAACGAAACCAGTCCTGCCAGCAGCGCCGCAAATATAGATACTTCCATCTGTCTCCCTACGCGTTATCCCGCCCGATTGGATGTCTTGTCCACGCCGCCGGGCGCGGGCAATCCCCGCTCATTTCCTGATTTTCCCACATACGCCCTGCACGCGCTCGCGCTTTTTCCCGCGCGCTCCGTCCGCGGGAAATCCCGCCACCTGCAGTCAGAATCCTCCGCCGCGCCGCTGGACGCAGCTCGCTCGCCCTCCGTAAACCACTGAAAACGCTACCCCTACGCTCCTCTCCCATTGGCGCCACTCGTGCCCTCTCGTACTCCGCGCGCCTCACCACTTGAGGCTGCCAGGAGATCGCCATGACGCCGAACCAAATCACCGCCGCTCGCCTCGCCGCCGCATTCGCCGCCGTCGCCCTTTTCACTTTTTTCGGCGCGGCGCTCGCCGCCGATCTCGCCGCTGTCGTCCTCACCATTGCGGCCATCGCCCTCGACGGCGTTGACGGCTACATCGCGCGCACGCGCGGTCTCGCCACTCCGCTCGGCGCGGCATTCGATATCCTCGGCGACCGCATCGTCGAAAATCTCTTCTTCACGTGCTTCGCCGTTGGAGGTCTGGTTTCGCTCTGGGTCCCCGTTCTATTTTTCGTTCGCGGCACGCTCACCGATTTCCTTCGCTCTCTCGCCGCGCGCGACGGCCGCAGCGGCTTCAGCCGCAACTCCATGCTCGAATCGTGGTGGGGACGCAGCCTCGTCGCCTCGCGCGCCAGCCGCGCTGCCTACGCGATCCTGAAATGCGTTTGCTTCTGCTGGCTCGGCCTGCTGCTTGCCCTCCCGCATTTTTCCTCGGCCTGGCCTGGCATGTCCGCACGCCGCGCTCTCGTTGCCGCCGGACATTTCCTCACCGCCGCTACCGTGGCCTTCTGCATCGTCCGCGCCATTCCCGTCGTCTGGGAAGGCCGTCGCTACCTCGCAGCCGCGGAAAAACCGCCGGCAATCTCTGCCATTCAGGTGGCGCGATGACCATGCGCCCGACGAATTCACCAGCTCCCATCGCCGCATTCTTCGATCTCGACGGCACTCTCTTCCCCACGCCTTCGCTCGAGTGGCGCTTCTTCACGTATTTGCTCGCGCGCGGCAAAATTCGCCCGCACCAAATCACCCGCTGGCTTGCTCGCTCGGCGGCCCGCTGTATTCCCGATCCGCGCGCCGCTATCGAAGCCAACAAATCCTATCTCGCCGGACTTCCCGAATCGCTCATCGTCGATTGGGAGTCTTCTCTCATTCCAGGCTCGCTCGCGCCATTCTCCCGTGGCCTCCGCCGCATCCGCTGGCATCTCGCCCAACGTCACCAGATTTTCTTCATCACTGGAACGCTCGATCCTCTCGCCCGCGTCGCCTCCAGAATCGTCGCCGCGTGGTTAGACGCTCCATCCGCGCTTGCGTTTTCCGCTCAAATCCAGATCTGCGCCACGCAACTGGAAGTCCGCGGCGCCCACTGGACAGGCGACCTCGCCAGCGAGCATTGCAGCGTCGAAGCAAAAGCGCGCTCGATTCGCTCCCTGGCCACAAAACACTCGCTCGATCTTTCCGCCTGCTTCGCCTACGGCAACACCATCGCCGATCTCCCGATGCTCGAATCCGTCGGCAACCCGCACGCCGTAAATCCGTCTTCGCGCCTCGAGCGCGTCACTCGCGTCCGCGGCTGGATATCCCAGGACTGGCGCGAAATTTCCATGCCGCCCCAATCCAACTTTCGCCCCGGCGCCGCGCCATGCCTCTCGCCAAAAGGAGCCCGATGAAAACTTTCCTCGCAGCCTCTCTCGCTCGCATCTCGCGCGAAAAATCCTCAGCAATCGAAACCGCCCTGCCCTGGGCCCAAATCGCGCCAACACCCTCGCTACCCTCGCTCTCTCGCGTGCTGGAAATCGCTCGCGCTGCCTGCGGCGCTTTCGAGTGGGTCACGTTCGCCTATCTCGCGTGGCTAGGCGCAATATTCATCACCTGCCATCGCCGCATCGCCCACGTCGCGCCGCTCATCGCCATCCACGCCGCAATCGCCCTCGCGATCCTTGCTCTCGCCATCGCCGCGCAGCGCCGCCAGCACAATTTCATCCGCCTCGCCCGCCACTGGTACCCGCTCGCCCTCTACATTTTCTTTTTCGAAGAACTGCAAAACCTCGTCCAGGCGATCTTTCCTCGCTGGTTCGACCGTTTCCTGATCCAGTTCGATTTCCATCTCGCCGGAGTTCATCCCTCTCTCTGGTTCGCTCGTTTCGCCAGCCCCGCGCTCAACGATTTCATGCAGTTCGCTTACATGACCTACTTCCTCTATCTCGTCCTCCTCCCCGCAATCCTCTACGCCAGCCGCGAGCGCCTCGCCTTTTGGACCACTATGGTCTCCACCGCTATCGCCCACTATTCCGTTTACGTGGTCGCGATCCTGTTTCCCGTCGAAAGCCCGTTCTATTCGCTCGCCTCGCTGCAATCGAAGCCGCTCGCGGGCGGCACCTGCACCGCCCTCATCGATCTCATCGAGCATTTCGGCCGCGTCCACGGCGCCGCGTTTCCCTCGGCCCACGTCGCCGGCTCGACGGTTGCCCTCCTCGCCGCCTGGCGATATCGCCGCTGGCTCTTCTGGGTCTGCCTGCCGTTCTTCGCCAGCATGTGCGTCGCAACCGTCTACGGCCGCTACCATTACGTCGCCGATGTTTTCGCAGGTCTCGCAGTCGGAGGAATCGCCTTCCTGACAGGCACACGTCTGATGCAGTTGAAAGGTTCTCTACCGCAAGAGGGAAATTAATCTAATGAAGGGCGCCGCTTGTGCCACTCCGTCGCATCCTCATACTCTGACGCGATCGCCAGCAGCCGGGCTTCGCTGAATCGAGGTCCAATCAATTGCAGTCCCACCGGCAATCCCGCGCGCGTAAACCCGCACGGCACCGAAATCGCCGGATGCCCCGTAAAATTCGCCGGTCGGTTCAGGCGCACCAGAGCCGATCTCACCGTCTCCCTCTCGCCCCTGATGGTCACTTCCTTCTCGCCGATTCGTGGCGCGGGAATCGGCGATGCCGGAGCCAGAATCGCGTCGAATCGTTCAAAGGCCTTGTCGAATTCCGCCGCCAACTCAAACATCCAGGCCATCGCCCGCAAATAATCTTCTGCAAGAATTTTTTCGCCCATTTCCAGGCGCTGCCGGACGTCTTCTCCATACACCGCCGCTCTCGCCGGAAAATATCCCATGCTCTTGTGGTAATGCGTCGCTTCCGCAAGCGCAATATTTGTGCTCGGCTCGGCGGACTCCGCCGGCTTCTCCAGTGAAACTTCCTCCACAAGCGCCCCCGTGGACACAAACTCCTTCCGAGCCGCCTCGAAAATCCCGCTCAATTCCTGATCCACGCGGTCAAAGAAATATTGCTTCGGCCATCCAAGGCGAACGCGCTTCGCGCGATTCTTTCGCAGCTTCCGATAATCCGGCGGCGCAATTTTCTCCGGATATCGCCCCATCATCGCCTGCAGCAGGATGCACGCGTCCGTCACGTTGCGCGCGATCGGTCCTGCATGGTCAAACGTTTCCGCCAGTGGAATCACGCCCGCAACGCTCACCAGCCCCATCGTCGGCTTCAACCCCACAGTCCCGCACAGTGCGGATGGAATCCTGATCGATCCGCCCGTGTCCGTCCCCGTTGCGCCAAACGCCATCCCGGTCGCGACGGCCACAGCCGATCCCCCGCTTGACCCTCCCGCAATGTGATCTTTCGCCCAGGGATTTCGCACCGGGCCGTAATGCGGGTTGTCGGATGTAATCCCATACGCGAATTCATGCATGTTCGTTTTTCCCAGCAGAATCGCTCCGGCGCGCGCCAGCAATTCCGCCACATCGCTATTTCCTTTGGGAACAAATTCCGCCAGGATTTTTGATCCCGCCGTCGTGCGGATGCCGCGCGTCCAGAAATTATCTTTCAGAGCGATGGGGATGCCGTGCAACGGGCCTCGCCGCCGGCCGCGCGCGATTTCTCGTTCCGCTTCGCGAGCCTCGCGCAGAGCGCGCTTCCCCAGCACCGTGATGAAAGCGTTCAATCCCGGATTCCATCGCTCGATGCGCGCGAGCGCTGCTTTCGTCAGCTCCACCGGCGAAATTGACTTCCGCCGCAGCAGCCGCGCCGCTTCCTCAATCGAAAGAAATGCGAGTTCGTTTTCTGAATCGTTTTTCATCAGGCCGGGCCGCGCTAGAAGATTTTTTCCTGCCGTCTCAAGTTCCCCAGCGACCCAAGGTTCGCAATCCGAAACACGCCCATGTACTGATTCTCATTCCGGATCGACCCAAACGAAAATTTCCTGTACTCAAACCCGAATCCGCAGCATGACCCGTTGTATCCGATCTCCGCGATCTGGTTCTGGAATTCCACCGCCGTGAAATCGTAGCTCGCCCCCAGCGTGATATTCCATCCCTGCCGGTTCAAATCTCCGTATCCGCCCATCGCCCGCACTTGGTTCGACTTCTGCTGAAAACAAATTCCCGGCTCATCGGGAATGTTGATGCACGTTCCCGGAGGCCCCGTCGGCGCCGGAGTAATCGGCAGGTTCAGTGTTGAAAATTGTGCCACGGTCAGAAACGATTCCTTGTACGGCTTCACCTTCAGCAACGTCCCAATCGCATTCATGCGATTGCGCTGCGTGTCGTAATTCAAAATGAATTCCGTATCGTAGTGCTTTCCCGGCTCAATCGTCAGATCGCTCACAATTGGAGAAAACCGCCGCGGCCCATCCGCGAATGCAAACGGCGTGATCGAATCCAGCGCCTGAAATACGTTGCGTTGCCCGTTGATCAGCGCTCCGCCAAACGTCGGATCGAAATAATATTTCTGCATGATCTTCCACGTCACCACCTCTTCCGCGTCGCCTGCGCCGCTCCGCCGGAAAAGCCGCTGCGTAATTCCGTATTCCACTTCGTTCGTGTCCGTCAGCGTTTCATCCTCATCGAAACGGATGAACCGCTCGAAATTGTCCACGCCATTCACGTAGTTGAATTGAAAGCTGGGCTCGATCGTGTGCTTCCATTTTGTTCCATCCTTCTCCCAGATGCGCTCGATCGTCGGCAGCCGGAAATCCACCGATAATTCCGCCGTGTTGCGGAAAAATCCCTGGTTCAGGAAAGCCGCGCTTTGCATCTGCCCGCCGTAATACGTGGAGCGGAACGTGAAGCTCGGCGTCATGTCCAGCCAGTCCCCGAAATGCAGCGGCATCGTCACCGTCGGCGCGATTTCACTTCGTTCCACGAAGCTCGGCGTCGTAAATGGCGTCACCGAATCCCCGCGATGCACCGCGCCCGTAAACGCATCGAACGAAAAATAAATCGGCAGCTTGTCAAAAAAAGGACGGTCGTAGACCGGCCGGTCCACCGAGCTGAATCGCGCTTCCGGCGCCGCCCGCAGCGTCACGGACGATTCCGGCGTCGCGCTCAGGAAGTTTTCGTAACTCTGCGCCGCGAAATCCACGCTGTATCCATCGAAGTTTTTTGTCACAAACGCCGTGTTGCGCACCTCGGAGTTCACCGCCTGCGAAAATGTTTCAAACCATGCCAGTCGGAATGTCAGCGACGTCAATTGATCCAGGTCCGCCACCGCGCGCCACCCTTCCGGCAAATCCGCCGTAAACAGCAGCCGCGTTTCGTGCCCTCCCTGTTTCAGCGGAGGTCCGCTCGATTGCTCCAGCCCGCGATCGATCACGCCAAAGTAGCTCACGTCGAGCCGCGCATTTTCCCACGGCTTCATGCGCAGCTCTCCCCTTTGGCTCCAGCCGCGCAAGCTGTAATACGAACTCCCCAGCGTCAAATCCATCCAGTCCAGCGGCGCCAGATAGATCGCGTCGCCCAACACGTATCCTTTTTGCGACGTATGTCCCGGATCGGGGATCATGAAACCTGAATTGCGTCCCTTATCCGCCGGAAATGTCGAATACGGAAAATAAAGCACCGGGATCGAATACAGCCGGAAGTTGCCATTCTCCAGCCGCACGGATTTCCGCAGCGTCACTGTCGCCTCGGGCGCATAAAATTTCCACGTCGGATGGCTCGGATCGCACACCGTCATCCATGCCTTGTGCAGGTGATACGTGTCGTCGTCCAGCCGCTCCGTCTCTTCGGCCTCAAAATAAAGTGGATTCGGGCTGACAAAAAGCGTGGGGTTGGGCCGCCGCTGCATCGCAAACGTCGCGCGCACGTGGTGAAAAATTCCCTTGCCGGTTTTCAGTTCGTAGGTCGCATCGTCCGCTTCCACGTGCTGTGTCATGTAATCCAGCGCCACGTGCCCCCGCGCCACCGCCGCTTCCGTTTCGCTGTTGTATTCCACATGATCCGCGTGCAGCCGCGCGTTTTCGTAAATCACGTCCACGTTGCCGTCGCCGTAATACATTTTCCCGGCCCATCGCTGCGTGTCGGCCGCCAGCGTGGCTTCTCCGCCGCGTTTCGGCGGTACAAGTTCTGTTTTGTTGGTGGTCTGCGCCTGCGCGGCGCGCGGCGCGCACAAGAGTGCGGGCGCCAGAGCTGCCAGAAGTCCGAGTCTGCGGTGTAGCGGCAAGATTTTCGAGTTCGGCATCGGCGGGAGAGGCTCGAACCAACTCCTCAAAAGAAATTTGAGCCTAACACGCGCCCAGCGTGCCCGCAATCCGGCGGATGCCACGATTCGCCGTGTGACCCCACCCTTATTTTATAGGACGGAGTCTTTCACTTCTCGTTTTTCGCTCCACCGCTTGAGAATCCACACTCCCCCCACGGGTTGCCTTATTCGCCGCACTCCCTTTTTCGCTCCCGCTTCATCCCGCCGCCGCTCGTGGTATCATTCCCCTCGTTCCTCACTGGAACCTCCGCGGCGCAAAACCAACCAGTGATTCACATATGCCCGAAGTGTGGCGCCTTGCTCCTCGAGGACGTCGATGTCTGCTCTTTCTGTGACGCTTCGCTCTCTCCGCGCGGCGAAATTCAGAAACCCATTGCCGTCGCTGCGGCTGCTTCGTCGAATCCTCTCGCCCGCCGCGGCTACTATGCCAGCGTTGGCTCCGGCGCAGGTGCCGCCGAATCTCAATCGCCCGCTGCTTCCGAACCCGATTGGCGCCGCGAAGTTGCTCGCCGCCTCGATGATTACCGCGCTCGCCGCGGTTATCTCCGTCCAGACGACGTTCAATCCGGCCTTCCCTTTCATCACGAAATCCCTCTCGAGGAGGAAGACGAAGATCTCCGCGAGCCCGAGCGCCCGCGCACGCGTCCCACGCAGCGCCAACGTCAGGCCGAGCGCATGGAAATCTACATTCAGCCTGAACTCGATTTTGCGAATTCTCCCGACGATCGCGCCCACCCGCAAACCGCTCTTGTTCCGGTCGCGAGCCTATCCGCACGCCGCTGGGCAGGCGCGCTCGATGCATTTTTTCTCGCGCTCACTTGCGCCGTCTTCTTCGGCCTTTTCCGCTCGTTCCGCGGCGAAATCCAACTCGATAAATTGGATGCGATCGTCTGCGCCTCCGTGGCCTTTCTTTTTTACGCGCAATATTTCTTTCTCTTCACCACGCTTGCAGGCGCCACTCCCGGCATGCAGCTCCGCGGCCTCACCATCGTCCGCCTCGACGGCAGCTTGCCCGACACGCGCCAGCTCCTTTGGCGCAGCTTCGGTTATCTCGTCTCCGGCGCCACTCTCATGTTGGGTTTCTTCTGGGCCCTGTGGGATGAAGACCATTTCACGTGGCAGGACCGCATCTCCCAAACCTACATCACCGCCGCCGACCCCGTAGTAGACCACGGCTCAGTCAACGCTCCCGCCCACGCTCCACCCGTCCGCCGCTCCTTCGCCCATCGCTAACGAGCCCGTCGCTAACCCGGGAGCACAATCTCCCGTTAGGCGCCTTGCCGTCGCCGTTGACTTTTCTTTCTCCGCGCCCTCTTTACCCTAAGCGGAGCAGAAGGGTGCGCCTCTGCGGTGAATCTCTCTTCTGCTCCTGTTTCTGCTTCTGATTCTTTCTCTTTGCTTTTCTCTGCGTCTCTGCGGTGAATCGTTTTAATCTGCAGCCCCAACCGTACCCCGCCTCGCCTGCCCAAAACAAACAGGGAACTTTTCACCCTGCCCTCACGTAATCTCTACAGACGCTGAGACTGTACCTGGAGGGATGCCAATGAAAAATCTGCTCCGCGACGTGCGCTTCGGCGCTCGGATGTTCCGCAAAAATCCCTGGTTCACCTGCGCCGCTGTCTCCGTGCTCGCGCTCGGCATCGGCGCCAACACCGCCATCTTCAGTCTCGTGGATGCTTTCCTGCTCAAGCCGCTGCTCGTCCGCAATCCATCGGAAGTCGTTGGCCTCTACAGCCGCGACACGCACAAGCCGGACTATCGCGCCTTTTCTTATCCCGATTACGCCGGCCTCCGCGAAAACTCCACCGTCTTTTCCGGGCTGCTGGCCCACAACATGGCCATGGTCGGCGTCACTGAAGGTGACACCACGCGCCGCGTATTCGCAGACATCGTCTCTTCCAATTACTTCGCCACTTTTGGCGTGCCTCTTTTTCAGGGACGCTCTTTCACGCCCGAGGAAGAAAGACCCTCCTCCGCCGTTCCCGTCGCCATAGTCAGCTACACCTACTGGAAAAAAACCGGCTCCGATTCCAATCTGCTGGGCAAAGAAATTCGCGTCAACGGCCGCGCGTACACCATCGTCGGCATCGCTCCCGAGGGTTTTACGGGCACAACCGCCCTCATCGGCACGGAACTCTTTCTGCCGCTCGGCGATTATGAATTGGCGATGAATGATTTCGAAGGGCGCGGCCACCTGCTCGCCTCGCGAAGCAATCATGACCTGATTCTCGTCGGCCGCCTGCGGCACGGCGTCTCGCAAAAATCCGCGGACGCGCTTCTCGCCACGGCCGCTTCTCAGCTGGCCTCGGCCTATCCCGAGAACGACAAGGATCAAACCTTCCTCGTCTCGCCTCTTTCCCGCATGAGCATTTCCACCGAGCCGCACAACGACTCAGAGCTTACGATTCCCGCTGTCCTGCTCCTCTCCGTCGCCGGCGTTGTCCTGCTCATCGCTTCTCTCAACGTGGCGAACATGATGCTCGCGCGCGGCACCACCCGTGGAAAAGAAATCGCCATTCGCCTCGCGCTCGGCGGCAGCCGCTCAGACGTTTTGCGCCAGCTTCTCGTCGAAGGCTTTCTGCTCGCGCTGGCAGGCGGCGCCGCGGGCCTCGCTGTCGCCTACTGGAGCACCGGCGCGCTCGTGCGCTCGATGGCGCGCCTCGCACCGCTTGATCTGGTTTACTCCGCCGCGCCCGACGTGCGCGTCCTTTTCGCGACAATCGGATTCTGCGCTCTCAGCACAATTCTGTTTGGCCTCGGCCCCGCTTGGAATATTTCCGGATGGAATCTTTTTGAGGGCCTGAAAATCGGCAACCGCGCCGATCTGCAGACCAGCGGCCGCCGCGGAACTTTTTCGCGCCGCAATTTGCTGGTGATGGGACAAATCGCTCTTTCGCTGATGCTGCTCAGCGCCGCGGGTCTTTTCATCCGCAGCTCGGTGGATGCCGCGCGCGTCGAACCCGGTTTCCGCATGGCCGGTGAAATCGTCGCGGAAGTGGATCCGAGCCTCGCGGGCTACGATGAAACGCGCGGCCGCGAAACCTATCGCGCGCTGCTCGATCGCCTGCAAACAATTCCCGGCGTGGACTCGGCAAGCATCGCCGCCACGATTCCCTTCGGAATCATTAACCTCGGCAAATCTGTTCGACGTTCGGGCGATGCGGCCTCCGCAGCGGCTGGTTCCGCAAGCAACGCAAATGAAGTTGACTGCCGCTACAACGTGGTAAGCGCGGGATATTTCCAGACCATGGAGATACCGCTTCTCCGCGGCCGCGCCTTCGATGCCTCGGACTCAACAAACGGCGAAACGAAAACTGCGGCGACGGGCGCTGCCCGGCCCGCGGCTGCCGGCACAAACTCCGCAACGCATTCCGTCGCCATTCTCGATCAGTCCGCGGCCGAAAAACTTTTCCCCGGCGGCGAAGCGGTTGGCAAAAATGTTCGCATGGGTTCCGAAGGCGGCAACGAGCCGCCGCTCGATGTGGAAGTCGTCGGCGTTGTGTCCAACATTCAAGAGAGCATCTCCGGACCGCGCTGGCTGCCTCACATTTACGTTCCGTTCGGGCAGGCCTACTTGTCGGACACAAACATTCATTTGCGAACCGCCGCCCAGGATCCGCAGTCCGAAGCGCAGCTGCTCGAAACCGTGCGCAGCGAAATCCGCGCCACCGATCCGCACCTTCCCGTTCTCTCGCTCAAAACCATGCGCATGCACATGGAGAGCAGCATCGATCTCTGGATCGTCCGCATGGGCGCAAACATGTTCATGATTTTCGGCGGCGTGGCGCTTTTGCTCGCGGCAATCGGATTGTACGGCGTGCGCGCATACACCGTGGCGATGCGCACGCGCGAAATCGGAATCCGCATGGCGCTGGGCGCACGCGCGTCAGACGCACTGCGCATGATGCTTGGCGAAGGAATGTCACTGTTCGCGATTGGCGGCGCAGTGGGATTGGTATTGTCGCTGGCGGTGGGAAAACTTTTGTCGAGCCTTCTCTACAGCGTGCACAAATTCGATCCGCTGGTTCTCTTCGGCGCGCCGGCTCTGCTCGCGGCGGTCTCGCTGATCGCGTGCTACATTCCGGCGCGGCGCGCGGCGCGACTCGATCCCATGGTTGCGCTTCGAGACGAGTAAGGCGGCCCGGCGAGTGCTGGCGCCGCAAAAAGCGCAAATGCCGATTTACCGCGTATTAGAAATTGCCTTTTCCTGTATTTTCAACAACTTAGAAGGACGATTAATCCCTATACCGGGTATTAGCGCGTCGAAATTCGCGATTTTTTCCGCGAAGGTCGGCCAGCGGTGGAGTTTGTCCGCTCTGCGGTAGGCTTGCGGTGAGGGACGCCGTGCAGATTGTCGTTCAGCGGCTTCGAACGTCCAGGAGAGTGCGCATCGAAGTTCGCGTTGCGTTTTCCGGGTACGCCCAATGGTATAATGGTCGCTTCCGGGGGCGGGCGGCCTCCGAAGCCATTCCTGGACGGCGGGCGTCTAACTTGCATCCAAGATTTGGCAGGCGCGGGATGGATACCGGGGCGATGAAAAGGATGGGAGCATGAGTTCTCTTTCGAAAAAAATTGTCATTATATTTTCAGTGGTTGTTTTTGGGTATGTGACGACGGGATACGTGATGGGGCGGTCGTCGGACGACAAGGCATTCCACGCGCTGGCGGTGTACAGCGAAGTGCTGCAGCGGATTCAGACGGACTACGTGGATGAACCGAACCTGCACACGGTGACGAGCGGGGCACTTCACGGGCTGCTGGATTCGCTCGACCCACAATCCGGATACATGAGTCCGCTTGAATACACCGATTACAAAGAGAAGATCGCGAACACACCCGCGGCTGCCTCTGGCGTGGCGCTGACGAAGCGCTTCGGGTATATCGGCGTGATTTCCGTGTTGCCAGACAGCCCGGGAGCAAAGGCGGGGCTGCACATCGGCGACATCTTCGAAAAAATCGCGGGCTTCACGACGGGACAGATGGCGCTGGAACAGGCGCAGGTGCTGCTGAGCGGCAATCCGGGCGCGGTGGTAAAACTTTCCGTCATCCGCCGCGGGAAAACGGAACCGCAGGACATGGAAATTACGCTGGCGAAGCTGGCTGCTCCGAAACTGGTGGAAGACAAGCTGGCGGGTGACATCGCTTACCTGCGCGTGCCGGAATTCAGCGAGGGCGTGAGCAAGCAGATTCGCGACAAGCTGGCGGAATTCAAAACGCAGGGCGCGCACAAATTGATTCTGGATCTGCGCGACTGCGCGCTGGGAGACGAGCAGGAAGGAATATCCACCGCGCAGCTTTTCCTTTCCTCCGGCACGATAACAACGCTGAAGGGACAGACGGTTTCGCCGGTTGTTTCGTCGGCGGACGCGTCAAAAGTGGCGTGGACGCAGCCAGTGGACGTGCTGATTGGAAACGGGACGGCAGGCGCGGCGGAAATCGTGGCGGGCGCGATTGGCGGAAATCATCGCGGCGATACGGTGGGCGACCGCACATTTGGCACCGCTTCGAAACAGAAGCTGATTCAGATTGACGACGGCTCCGCGCTGATTTTGACGGTCGCGAATTACTACACGCCGGACAGCAAGGAAATTCCCGTGGATGGCGTGGCGCCAACGCTTGAAGTGCGGCCCCTCGCGGATGATGTTGCGGCGATGAACGATTTGTATCCCGCCGCGCCGACGAGTTCGGCGGACGATCCGGTGGTAAAGAAGGCCGTGGAGATGCTGCAAACCGACGGCACGACGCGAAAGGCCGCTTAGGACGTCGTGACGCCACCGCGCGGCGGCGTGACTGCGCCGCGTCTGCTATTTTTCCTGCTTGCCACGTTCGCGCTTTTTTTCCTTGGCGCGTGCGGCAATAAAAAACCACTCGCGAAATCGGAACTGCGCTCCATCACAAGCGAAATCACCGCCGCGGCAGAAAAAGCGGCGGGGCCGAAATCGCCGGTCACCATCCGTCCGGAAATCCAGCAGCCGTTCACGGGAGACATGGGCGGAGGCGTTGCCGCGGACCACATTTACGTTTCGGTCGGGAGCGCTTCGCAAGCGGTTGCATTGAAGGCATCGCTTGCGGGCATCGCCAGGCGGCATCGCCTGACGCTTGCGGAGGTTTCGTCACCGGGCGTCGAGCGGTTTGATCTGGCATTCAACGGGCATCGCACGCATTCGGTCCACATGGTGACGCCGCTCGTCGCAATGCAGCGACCGCTCGCGCCGCGCATGCCGCGAAAGGGTGGCAGCGGCGCCGGCGCTCCGAAGCTCGCCATCATCCTCGACGATCTGGGCTACGATCGCGCCGCTGCTGATTCGCTGCTGGCGCTACCCTTCCCACTGACGGTTTCCGTGCTGCCCCATTTGCCGCTTTCGAGCGAGGTGGCCGAAGAAGCGTTTCGCCGCGGCGATGAAGTGCTGCTGCATCTGCCGATGCAATCGGAAGGCGACTCGGCGAAGACGGAAGACGTGGAATTGCGGGTGGGAATGAGCGCAGAGCAGGTGGATACGGCGCTGGCGGGAATGCTGGAAACGGTGCCGCACGTGGTGGGAGTGAACAATCATCAGGGATCGCGGGCGACCGCCGATCCGGCGCTGATGGCGGAATTGATGCCGGCGCTGCGCGGGCGGAATCTATTCTTCATTGATAGCCGGACGACGGCTTCGACGGTGGCGTTCGATGCGGCGGAGCGAGCAGGCGTGCCGGCAGCCTCGCGGAAAGTCTTTCTGGATGACACGCAGACGCGCGAGGCGATTGTGGCGCAGATTGAATTGGCGGCGCGGGATGCGGCGCGGGATGGGTCAGCAATTGCAATCGGGCATCCCCATGGGGTGACGATTGCGGCGCTATCGGAAGAAGTGCCGAGGCTGGAAGCGCGGGGGATACGCCTGGTGTTTGCGAATGATGTGTTGAGATGAAGGATCGCGGAGAAATTGAAATGGCGGTTGGGAACTCCCTCAGCGGCTAAAGCCGCGGTTAGTTTGGTTGATGCACGGCACGATTCAAGCCGTGCCGTGACGAAAATTCTGAGCTGTCACACAGATTGCGCTATTTGGAAAGTAAGGCGCCGGGAAGGCGCGGGACGTTGTTAAGAAGGCAGAACCGCACAGCCAGGAGTGGCGGTGCCCCCCAGGCTTGTCCTTTGCTGCAGTCACCTCAATTAATTCGCCTCGCTTGCCTTTTGCCGCGTTCGGGATTCACTGAAGTTTCCGCCCTCCAAAAATGCGATAGCGGCGCGGGAGTTCGTAATCACCGATTGTAATCCACGCTAGTAATCACCGCCGTGGCCTTGTGAGACGGGCGTGCAAGGGACGGCTTTTGCACTCGAGCCATCATGAACGGCGTAGGTGATGGGCTTGCCGTCGGAGTGGGTGGCCCAGAGCGAAGCGGCGCCGTGTTCGCCGTCTTTATTGAGCGCGTAAAATTGCAGGTCGAACATTTTAAGGCGCGAGGGATCGAATTTGTAATTGCGCACCACGCGGTGCATGGCTTCGAGGCAGGCGTCGGTGGGCGATTTGCCCTGACGCATCATTTCGACGATGGTGTGGCCGCCGGAAATTTTTATATTTTCCTCGCCGCGGCCGGTGGACCCGGCGCCGCCGACATCCTGATCGAGAAAAAGCCCGGCGCCGATGATGGGCGAATCGCCAACGCGGCCGGATATTTTCCAGGCAAGTCCGGAAGTGGTGGTGGTGCCGGACATCTCTCCTTTTTCATTTACCGCAAGGCAATTGATGGTGCCGGTGGGCGGATTGCGGACGACACTTTCAATCCAGGCGCGGAGTTCCATTTTTTCCGGCGTGTCGAGCAGCGTAGTGAGGTTCTTGTTGAAATCGGGACTGTCCAAACCGGGGCGCCAGTCTTTCGAGCTGGAGGCTTTCCAGGCGAGCCAGGCGAGACGGGATTCGGGGGTGAGGAGATTCATGGTCTCGAAGCCTTCGTCCACGGCAAATTTTTCCGCGCCCGCACCGGCGAGGAAGGTGTGGTTGGTGCGCTCCATGAGCGCCCGTGCGACGAGCGAGGGATTCTTGATTTTTTCAATGGCGCCGATGGAGCCGCAACGGCGCGTGGGGCCATGCATGACGCAGGCGTCGAGCTGCACGACGCCGTCTTCATTGGGGAGACCGCCGAGGCCAACGGAATTGTCCTTGGGGTCGTCTTCGACCTGGGTGACGACGGCGAGGACGGCGGCGAGCGTGTCGCCAGAGGATTTCAGGACTTCCATGCCGTCATCGAGATGCTTCAGTCCATTGTGCGCGGAGATGATGGTGGGGCGCTTGCCCTGGCCCGGGGCGGCGGCTTGAGGGAAGGATGGCTTAACGCTGGCGAATGGCGTGGCGGCGAAGACATCGCGCGCTCCGGCGGCGAGAGTGGCCGCGAGAGTGGAGAGGAAAAATTTTCTGCGAGACCATTTATCCATTTTTGCGCCTCAGGTATGAATTGAATGCGTGCGCAGCATAAATCCGCGGGATGGATTCGACAAGGGGAGATTGCTGAGGGGGAGGGAGAAAGGGCCAGGAACTGGAGAATGGACCTGGGATTCGGGGTTTCCTTTTGTTTGGGTGAGTTCGAGAGAATGAGAAAAAGGCGCACAGCCAGGATTGGCTGTGCCACCCATTCAAGCGCCTATGCGACCCTTTCCGATGCGCGCTAATCGTCGTCGGGGTCTACGGGGGGATGCTTGTCGTTGATGAAGTGTTCGGGTTTTAGGGCGGCGGGGATCATTTGAAAAAGATGGGGAGGACTGGTGAGGATAAAGCAGCTGGAAAGATCGTCGGCGGGGGCATCGGCGTAGCCGAGCGAGGGCAAATTGTAAGTGGTCTCGATGAATTTGAGGATGCTGCCGAAATCATGAACGGTGTGATCAATGTATGCGGCCTTGGCATAAGGTGAGATGACGATGAGCGGAACGCGGAAGCCATAGACGTAGCCCGAGCCCCAACTGACGCCGTCATCGATGACCTTCGATGGCGGAACGTGATCGTACCAGCCGCCCCAATCATCCCAGGTGAGGATGATGGCGGTGTTGGCCCAATAGGGGCTGTTGCCGATGGAGTTGACTATGGAGGCGACCCAATCGGGACCGCTGCCGTCGTTGACATTGGCGTGATCGGATTGCAAGCCGTCTGGGATGACCCAGGTGACTTGCGCGAGTTGCCCGTTGGCGATGTCCACCAGAACATTCGTTTGCGGGATGACGACGCTGCTGATCCAGTCCGGACCAGTGCAGGAGAGAGTGCCGTTGACGGTTTGTTCCTGGCAAATGTGCTCGATGGCGTCGGGGCCCGTCCAAATGGAGCCCGCGGAAGGAGTGTAGTAGCGCCAGGTGATGGCGCTGGAGTCGAGCAGGTCGGTAAGCGTGGGATGCTCGAAGCAGGGATATTCGGGCTTGGGGTTGGATTCGCTGCCAGTGGCATCAATCATCGTGACGGTCTCGGCGAGAGGGGCGATGCATCCGGCGGGGGCATTGTTGGGATTTTCGGAGGCAAACAGAGTGCTGCCCACGGAGGGAGCGGAAGTGCCGGCGATGATGAATTGATGAGCGGGAAAGCTGGGGCCTTCGTTGGTCTGAAACATGCGGTCGCCGAACGTGTATTGTTCGGCCATGGCGAAATAAGGCTGCACGTCGGATGGCATGACGTAGTTGTATTGCGGGTTTGGATGAGCGAGCGGGGGGCAATTCGCGGCGGGGGTGCAGGGGATCAAGTTGGCGCCGTCCATTTTGCCGCCGTCATACATGAAAACGAAAGCGGAATGGGCGTGGCTGAGATCGTAATTCTGCGGGCTGGAGCCGGCGGTGCCGAGATCGATGGGGCTAAGTGGAATGGTCTGTCCCGTTGAATCGAGGCCGCTGGAAGCAATATCCGCGCCGCGAGAGACGAGGACGGGATCTTGGAAAAGATTGTCGGGCGTGCGATTCTCTTGGAAAATTATGACGACATGCTGGATTACAGCGGTTGCAGTGAGCGTGAGCGACTGAGTGCCGTTGGCCGGAGCCATACCGGCGGAGCTGGCTGCGACGGTGATGGCGTAGGGACCGCCGGGGGTGTTGATTGTGGAGGAGACGGTGAGGGTGGAGGCGCCGGACAAGGCGCCGTTGATCGAGATCGAAGCGGGGTTGAAAGCACAGGTGAGGAGCGGAGTGCCGCCGGTGATCGCGCTGCAGGAGAGGGTTACGCTGCCGGTAAAGCCGTTTTCGGGAGTGACAGTGATGGCGGAAGTGGATGGATTGCCGGCGGTGATGGTGCCTGGGTTGAGCGCGGCGGCGGAAAGAGTGTAGCTGGGAGGTTGCGGGGCGGTGGAAGAGCCGCCACCTCCGCAAGCGGCCAGGGTGGCTAGCGCGGCGGTGAGGATCAGGGCATTGGGCAGACGAAGGCAGCAGCTCATGGGGGACCTCCTAGAGTGCGGGGAGATGGTACTCCACGGGATATCAACACGGGTGGCGGAAAAAGGACTCGGAGGAGTTAGTGTTTTAACGGCGTGCACTCGATGGCAAGTGGGTGCGCGCCGTAAGGCGAAGCTGGCGAGCGGATTGGGCTAGGGTTTGAAACCGACGCTTTTCCATAATTGGGCGCAGTCGTACATGATGCCATCGGAGATGACGTATTCAACTTTGCGGGAATTGTGGATATCGTCGAGCGGATTGGCGCCGAGGATGATTACGTCGGCGCGTTTGCCGGGTTCGATGGTGCCAACTTGTGTATCAACGCCCATCACGCGGGCGGGGACAATTGTTGCGGCCTGAATCGCCTCCATGGGGGTGAAGCCGGCCTGGACGTAGAGTTCCAATTCGCGATGGAGGCTGTAGCCGGGGACGGTCTGGTCCGTGCCGGCGACGATGCGAATGCCCGCGCGATGCAGCGCGCCGGTGATTTCCAATTCCTTGGCGAAAATTTTTTCCTGCAACGCCGAGTCGGGAGACGGCGGGCCGACGTCGATGAGAGTGGTGGCCAGCTCGGGAGCAACTTTCAGGACGCCCGGCTCGAAGGATTGCGGGAGCTTCGTCGTGTTGGCGGTGATAAATTCGAAGATCGCGAGCGTGGGGTCAAGCACGGTATTGTGCGCTTTCAGAAACGCGATGGCTTTCTGGGCTTCGGGCGAATTCAAATCAATTTCAGATTCCGCTTTCATGCGGGCCATGAAATCGGCGCCTTTTGGTGGAGGCGGCATCATGATCGGCAGCATATATTGGATGTGGTTGATCTGGTCCATGCCCGCTTCGACGCCCTGATAGGCATTGAGGCCATCGGGAACGTGGCCGGTGACCGTCATGCCGAGGCGATGTGCTTCGTCGGCGACGGCTTTGATTTCTTCGAGCTTCACCGAGCTGTAGAGTTTCATCTGCTGAAAGCCGGCGTCATGATATTTGTCCACCCACATTTTGGCCTGCTCGGGGGTATCCACGCGCGCGACGCCAAGAGCAAATTTGCTTGAGCCGTCCACAATTCCCGCGGCAAGAATTCGCGGGCCGAGGCCCTGACCTTTCGCGACGGCATCACGCACGGCGGTGATGAACTCGAATTCGTTGCCGACATCGCGAACCGTAGTGACTCCGGCGGCGAGATAAATCGGGCCCCACTCGACTTGCTCGAAGTGCGCGTGCATGTCCCAGAGGCCGGGGAGAATTGTCTTGCCGCGCGCGTCGATGAGCTGAGCGTCTTTCGGGATCTTTATTTTTGCGCGGGGGCCGGCGGCTATGATGCGGCCGTCGTGGATGACGACGACGGAATCGGGAACGGCGGCGGCGCCGGTGCCGTCGACGAGGGTTGCGCCGGTGATAGCGAGGGTGCTGGCGCGGCTTCCGGAAATACCTTTTGAGATTTCTTCGAGGGCGGCCATGTTGTCTGCGCCGGCGCGGGCGACGAATGTGCCGAGGACGCTTTCGTAGCCGTCGCGGATGGCTTCGAAGTGGTCGAACTCGGCGTCGGTGGAAATTTCGGCGACGAGGTTGCGGGCTGCGTCAAACCAGAGCGTTTCGCGGCCCCAGATGAGGCCTTCGACAGTGTAGCGATCGAGGGATTCGTCTTTGCCATTGAGGCTGATGGCGTCTTTGCCGCGGGGCTCAATTTTTACGGTTCCGGATGGAAGCGTTGCGAGTTCGGCGGGCGAGCCATGCGTGGCCCAGTAGCGGACCATGAGCATTTGCATGGCGGCGGGCGCGTAACCGGCGATGGTGAAAAATTGCGCGGGGCGAGGCGCTTCGGTGTGTTTGTCACGGTCGCGCAGATAGGCGATTTGGGGGCCGAGCTCGACGGACCGATCAATGGTGCTGAGGCGGGAATTGTTGCCCTTGATTTCGAATTTTTCGGGTGTGAGATCCTTCGAGGAATGGAATGTGGCGGTCATAGGGACAGGCGAGCCGCGATCGGTGAATTTGAAATTCATTTTGACGGTGAGGGAGGTGTCGTCGCTCGTGATTTCGTAGGTTTCCTCGCCGATGGGCTGCTCGAACTTGTGCAGGATGAATTTGCCTTGCTCGATGATAGGTGGCGCGACCTTATTGCCGATGGTTTGGGGAAAGCCCGCGGGATTCGGCGCGGCTAGCGAAGAGATTGTCGCGAGCGTGGCGAGGAACGCGGCGGCGGCGAGGCGTCGGCAGATTTTTTGCGTAAACGTGGAAGCCATTCAGTCAGTCCTCCGAAAAACGAATGGGAAGGATAGCTGCCAAAGGGCTTCGCGGCAAGCGAAGACGGTAACTGTGGGCGAGGGGAGCAATTCACGGGTTTGGCCGCGGCCAGACGGAGTACATTGGAACGCGATTATGACGCACAAATTTGATGCGTTGATCCTGGGCGCGGGGGCAGCGGGATTTTTGTGCGCGATGGAGGCGGGAAAGCGGGGGCGCAAGGTCGCGATCATTGAACGGGCGGAGCGGGCGGGAAAGAAAATACTGATTTCGGGTGGCGGGCGGTGCAACTTCACAAATATTCACTGCCGGGCGGAAAATTTTCTTTCGGCGAACCCGCATTTTGCGAAATCGGCGCTGGCGCGCTACACGCCGGCGGATTTTATCGCGCTGGTGGAGAAACATGGCATCGCCTATCACGAAAAGACGCTGGGGCAGCTCTTCTGCGACAACTCCGCGCAGGAAATTACCAACATGCTGGAAGCGGAATGCGCGCGAGCGGGCGTAAATATATTTTTGAACGCGAAAATCCGCGAAGTGAGCCGCGGAGAGGAATTTACCGCGCGGACCGAGTCCGGCGAATTTCGAGCGCCTGCGCTTGTGATTGCGACGGGCGGGCTTTCGATTCCGAAGATGGGAGCAACCGCGTTTGGGTATGACGTGGCGCGGCAATTTGGCATCGGAATCGTGAAAACGAAGCCGGGGCTGGTTCCTTTTGTGATGATGGGGAAGGATCGCGACGTGTATGGCGGGCTGGCGGGCGTGTCCGCGGAAGTGGTTGCGGGGGCGGGAGACGCGGCGTTTCGCGAGAAGATGCTTTTCACGCACCGGGGGCTGAGCGGGCCGGCGATTTTGCAGGTTTCGTCGTACTGGAGCGAGGGCAAGGCGATTCGGATCGATCTGGCGCCTGGGCGCGAAGTGATGCCGTCCCTTTTCGACGCGAAGGTGAGGAATGCCGCGGCGGCGCGCTCCGCATTTCTGGGAATTCTGCCGAAGCGGCTGGCCGAATGCTGGGTAGAGCAGCATGCGCCGCGCGTGTGGACAAATCAGGCGCTGAAAGAGCTGGAGCAGGAAATTCATGAATGGAAATTGACTCCCGCGGGCACGGAGGGATACGAAAAAGCCGAGGTGACGGTGGGCGGGGTGGACACGGACGAGCTATCGAGCAAGACGATGGAGGCGCAAAAGGTGCCGGGATTGTATTTCGTCGGCGAAGTGGTGGACGTGACGGGGCATCTGGGTGGATTTAATTTTCAGTGGGCGTGGGCATCGGGCGCGGCCGCTGGACGTGCGATTTAGGCGAGCGCGGAAAGCGCTCACGTCTGAAGCGGCGAGCACGATTGGTTAGGGGCGCTTGATTTTCGCCTTGGCGCGGGTCAACATGACGAGCCTCAACACGACGAAGCTCAACCTGACATGGGGCGCGAGAAGATTACTTCGCGGAAATTCGACATCGGGAACACCAGGAGAAGGAATGCAGCGGACCACGCGAAGCGCGCTCGCCCTGACGGCAGCAATCCTGCTTGCGACTTTTGCCGTTGCCGGGCAGTCGACACCGAAGCCGGCGGCGAAGACAGCGACGAAGTCACCGCTTGAGGACGCGATGCACGCGATGTTTGATGTGCACGCATTCGGGCAGGCGGAAATTTCTCCGGATGGAAAACGCGTCGCCTGGGTGGAATCGTTGCCGGGACCTGGCGGCGCGCCATCGGCGAATTCCGCAATTTATGTGGCGGAGCTGAGCGCGCCTGCGGCGGCGAAGCGCATCACGGCGGGAGACGGCAAGGCAGAGTTCGAAGAGCACGATCTGGCGTGGTCGCCCGACAGCGCGAAAATTGCTTTTCTCTCCGACGCCGCGGCTAGCGGACAGCTGGAATTGTACGTCATCAACGTCGCCATGAACGGCGATGCGTCACCGCCGCCGGTGAAGAAACCGGCTGCGTCCAAACCGTCCGCTAAATCGAAGGCGGCTGCAGGCGCCGGCGCTTCCGCGGCAAAGCAGCTCACGCATTTGAAGGGATTTCTTGCCAGCCCCGGATGGTCACCCGACGGAAAAACAATCGCGATACTTTTCACGGAAAACGCAGCGCGCGCGGCAGGGCCACTGCAAGCGGAGACTCCGGATGAAGGGGTCGTCTCGGAATCATACCTTGAGGAGCGGCTGACGCTGGTAGACGCGGCGACTTCGCAAGCGCGGCAAATTTCGCCAGCCGATTTGTATGTGTACGAATTCGACTGGTCGCCCGACAGCAAGCAGCTCGCCATCACGGCGGCGCACGGGAACGGTGACGACAACTGGTACGTTGCGGGACTCTTCGCGATTGACGCCGCGTCGGGCGCGATGCGCGACGTGGCGGCAAAGCCCGGAATGCAAATCGCCGGGCCGCGATGGTCGCCCGATGGAAAAAAGATTGCGTTTATCGGCGGGCTGATGAGCGACGAGCCGATTCCGGGCGGCGACATTTATCTGGCGCCAGCAGCGGGCGACGGCGAGGCGAGGAACCTGACACCGCAAATAAACATGACAGCCGATGCGCTCGACTGGACGCCCGATTCGAGCGGCGTGACGTTTGCGGGAATATACAACGGCCAGACGGTGGTGGGGCGAGCCGCGGCGAATGGCGGCGTCACGCGGATTTGGACGGGCGCGGAGAGGCTTTCGACGAATCCGTTCGTTCCGCAGATGTCACTGGCGCGCGATGGAACAACTTCAGCGGTGGTCCGCGAATCTTTTTCCGCGCCGCCTGAAGTGTGGGCCGGAAAAATCGGCGAATGGAAGCAGATTACACATCGAAATGCGGACCTGCATCCGGCATGGGGCAAATCCGTGAGCCTGCAGTGGACGACCAGCGCAGGTGCGGTGCAAGGCTGGCTGACGTATCCGCGTGATTTCGATCCGGCGAAAAAATATCCGCTGGTGGTGCGCGTGCACGGCGGGCCTTCCTGGGCCGTGGTGCCCGACTGGCCAACGCGTTGGAGTTATGCGATGGCGCTGCCGGCGGCGGGATATTTCGTGCTGCAGCCGAATCCGCGCGGCAGCTACGGGCAGGGTGAGAAATTCACGGCGGCAAACGTGAAGGATTTCGGCTATGGGGATTTTCTGGACATCATGGCCGGCGTAGACGAAGCGATCGCCGCCGCGCCGATCGATCCCGAGCGGCTTGGGCTGACGGGCTGGAGCTATGGCGGATACATGGCCATGTGGGGCGTGACGCAGACGAACCGGTTTCACGCTGCGATGGCGGGCGCGGGCCTGTCGGATTGGCTGAGCTACTACGGCGAAAATAAAATTGACCAGTGGATGATCCCGTTTTTTGGCGCGTCGGTGTATGACGACCCGACTGTGTATTTGAAAAGCGCGCCCATGTCGTTCATCAAGAATGTGAAAACCCCGACGCTGGTGGTGGCGGGCGATAGCGACGGCGAATGCCCGCCGCCGCAGTCCTATGAATTCTGGCACGCGCTGAAAACGCTGGGAGTGCCGACGGAATTGGTGATTTATCCTCACGAGGGGCATGAATTCGCGGACCCGAAGCACAGCCGCGACGTGATCGAGAGGGCGGTCGGGTGGTTCGACAGATATTTGACGGCAGTGAAATAGGAATTCGCGCGAATTGGAACAAGCGCTTACACTTTTTCATGAAGCGCACGATCGCGTGGCCCTCGGGAGCTGAATGCCGCGTTGCTTCTTGAGGGTTTTGCCGGAGCCCTTCACTGCACCCAGGGTAAACGCTTCGCTGCGGACGCATCAAAAGCGAAAACTGCACAACCAGGAGCGGCTGTGCCACCCAGGCTTGCCCTTTGCTGCGTTCGGGGTGAACTCTGCGCTGCGCTCAGGGTTCACAGAAGCTGCGAGCCTCTAACTCGCCGACTTTTTTGGGATATGTGAAATGCTAAAAATGAGCCCATTTTATGGGGCTTTTTCGATGTTCGCATGGCTGATCGCTGCCGCCAATTTTTGTCCTGTCTCTTCGTACAGTTCGCGTACTAGACCTAAATCTGTCCTGGCGTTCTATTTCGCGCGGGCGGGAGCCTTGGTATCTTTTATTTAGCCGCTTCGTGAAATATCGCGGGAAAGGAAGGTACCCATGTCCCACTGGATTGGAACTACATCAGCATCTGACGCTGGAATGACCGACTTCAAGGAATGCCTGCACCGACTGCGCGACGGACACCCGACTGAGGCGCTGCAGCACGCGCGCCGAGCGCTGGGTGTGGCGCCGAAGAACCCGTTTTATCTGTCGTACACCGGCCTGCTGGCTGCGCTCGCCGAAAAAAGGTTTGGCGATGCGGAAGCGCTGTGCCAGGAAGCGGTGGGGATGCGCCGCAATCACGCGCAACTTTATTTGAATCTGGCGGAGGTGTACCTGCAGGCGGGGCGCACGGGAGAAGCGATACAGACGCTCGAAAAAGGACTGGTTTCGGCGGGGCGAGATTTCAGAATTCGGCGGGCACTCGAGAAAATCGGAATGCGCCGGCAGCCTTTCTTCACGTTTCTGCACCGCAGCCACCCGATGAACCGCGCGGTGGGCCGGTTGCGGCATCGGATGAC
>Ga0070765_100000168_pt1 | contig 40303 bp, 35 predicted proteins | sample HubBroMetageWFT5_FD_71516 | JGI IMG/M metagenome (GOLD analysis project Ga0070765, IMG submission 71516) | Warmed and freeze-thawed soil microbial communities from the Hubbard Brook experimental Forest, New Hampshire - Hubbard Brook CCASE Soil... | ecosystem: Environmental > Terrestrial > Soil...
CCAAGAACGACAGCCCAAGAACGACAGCCCAAGAACGACAGCCCAAGAACGACAGCCCAAGAACGACAGCCCAAGAACGACAGCCTAGGCAGAGGCCGGAGTAAACCTGGTTATCTCAAACACTGGGGCGCTGCCTTCGACACTATCCACGTGGACGGCTGGCGCCGTCTGCTGTGAAGCGGCTTTCAAAAATGCTTTCAGTTTCTCCGAATCTCCCCGCTCCATGTGCACGAACTTGACCCCGTTGCCGATGTGCCGATCGACGCTGGCAACCTCAGCTTTTGCCAGGACCTTCTCCCCATCCAACCAAAGCACCACTTCAACTGTGGCCGAAGGTTCCAGCGTCTCCACAACTTCAATGTAACAACCACCTTCGCCGACCGTCACCGTCCGCCCGCGATATGGATAGTTCTTCAACGGACTGCGCATTTCTGCCTGCACTGCCAGGTTCACACGCTCATATTTTCTTTTGAATGGCCAAGCCACAAGTGCCTCCAGGATGCAAACCACTGCCCTCGGCATTATTCGTCAGCAACTCCAGCATCTCCAAGTTACCGGCGTAATGAGCTGAGGGTGGTCCGAATTTCCCTGGACGCGGAGGGCCTCCAATATCAAGACAGCGCTCTCCCGTCAGTAAACCAGGAATGGATACGCCGCGATATTGCCGACCAGCGGACTGGTTCCCGCTCCGGTATTTGTGTCGGTGGCTTCCTGCCCGTCGCTAGCGTAGGCGTACAGCACGTGCATTCCAAGCGCTAGGGGGTTGTTAATCTTCGCCTTATAGGTTCCGGAACCAACGCTCTTCGTCGCCTGCCATTTCCCTTGCCAGGTATCCACCTGATACCAAACCCCGTCGATTACTGTGGGATTCGGCGCAAAGTTATCGGTGGCACTAAATGTGAACGTCGGCGTCGGATTCTTGGTCGCATTCTGGCGCAACGGCTGGATCGTGACTTGGATCGGAACGGAGGCTGCCGGCTGCTCAGTTATCGCGGTTATGTTTTGGCTGTTGGCATTGGGCACATAAGCCCGTTGAGTGACCGGGTTCACCGCAACGAAGTAAGGTGTGACCGCATTCGGATCTTGGATAGTTGAGCAACCCTTGGTGACGCCGTCGATCACCGATATGTTGTCACTCGACGCATCTGCCACGAAGATCTGGTTGCTGGCTACATCAATGGCCACGCCCACTCCACCCAAGGCATTGGGGCAGGCGACGGTTGTTGTAGTCTGGGTGGACCCATCAATGACGGTCACTGAAGGCAGGTTGTTGCCTACGTAAATCTCGTTTGTGAGCCAATTCACTGCGACCGCCCTAGGCACGTCGGGATCGCTGATGCTGCTGACCTCGTTGGTGGCGCCGTCGATAACCGTGATACTGTTGCTGCCAGAGTTAGCCACATATATCTTGTTCGTAACCCCGTTTACCGCAATGGCCGACGGAAGACTGGCGCTGGGGTCAGTAATGGTCGTGACTTGGTTGGTAATTCCATCAATCACGGTGATGTTATTGCTGTATTCATTTGCCACGTAAATCTTGTCGGTAACCGGGTTCACAGCGAGAGCTTCTGACTGCTTGGCATTGGGATCAGTGATTTTAGTCGTGTGGTTGGTAAACCCGTCAATCACCAGAACTCCGTTTTGTCCTCCGGTTCCTATCCCGTCGGAAACGTAGATCTTGTTGGTCGCCGGATTCACTGCCAGCTGGCCAAAGGAGTAGTTGGGGTCGGCGATCTGGCTCGTCACGTTATTGCTCCCATCAATGACCGTTACTCCGCTGTTGTACGACGTGCCGACATAAATCCGGTTAGTGATTGAGTTGACCGCCAGCGCAGCACTCTGACCTTCCGGAATCGAAATGGTTGATAGCGTATCGGTTTTGCCGTCGATCACGGCAACGCCGAATTCCCTGTCGGCCACATAGATCTGGTTTGTAACCAGGTTAATGTCAGCCTGCAGCGGAGTGTAGGCGGCCAGGTCAGGGACCGTAATCAAGGCATTCGTTTCGCAATCGATTACCGTAATCGTGGTCGAGTAGAGGTCACCGACATATACTTTGTTTGTGACCGGATCTACCGCCACGGATGCTGGGAATATGGCGCCGGGATCATCGAGAGTCTTGAGGGCATTGGTTCTTCCATCGATCGCCGTAACGTTATTGCTCTGCGAGTTGGCCACGAACACCTGATCCGTGGTGGGGTTAACCGCTACAGCGACAGGATGTAACGCGTTCGGGTCGGTGAGAGTTGTGATCTGGTTGGTGGCGCCATCAATCACAGTAATATTGCCGTAGTTGCCGGAAGTGTTGCCGTGATTAGCTACGTAAACCTTGTTGGTTGCCGGATTCACCGCAACCGCAATCGGGTTCTGCGCATTGGGGTCCGTCAGGATGGTGTAAGCGTTGGCGGCGCCGTCGAGCACCATGATGTTGTTATTGCCCTGGCCAAACGCCGGTTCAAACGTCGCATAGACTTTGTTGGTGGCCGGGTTCAGTGCGATCGCACTTGGGGTGTTCAGCTGCGGGTCCGAGACGAGAGTCGTGGCATTCGTCGCTCCGTCGATCACCACAATGCCGGAATTGATGCCATTTCCCGAAAAACCTGCATAGATCCTATTGGTCGTGGGATTCATCGCGAGCGGCCCCGGGTAGACACTATTTGGCGAGATAGAAGTGAGGATGTTGCCGGTCTTGTCCAGCACCAATATGAACCCATTATTCGCTGTCAAATAAGTTAGGCCGGTGACCGGGTTCAGCGCTACCGCAGACACGCCACCGCCAACGCCGATATCTTTGAACTTGTTGTTGGCGCCATTGATTGCGGTATAGCCACCCAGAGTTCCTCCGTTTCCGGTGTCGGCCACGAAGATCCCATCCGAAATGGGGTTTACCCCTACAAAAAGCGGCTGATCTGCGTTTAGATCGTTGATCGGCGTGAATAGATCCGTCGAGCCGTCGATCACTCCGATCGTTCCGGCTACGTAGATCTTGTTGGTCAACGGATCAACCGCCATGCCTGTCGCAGAAATGCCGTTGATCGATCCGGCAACCGTCTGACCACATACCATTCCGGTAACCGCAATGCAAAATATGAAAACCAGAAAACAGCTGGAGGCGAGGGCAATTCGGGGCATGTTGAACTCCAACGACATGAGGAACCGGGCGGAGAGGCATGTTATCCCCCAGCGTGCCAGGAGTCAAGAGGCCAGTCTACCCCGTTGAGAAGGCACGATAGCCATCGGCAGGTAGGCCTTACACAGTTTGACACCTCACGCGCCCGCCCCTAGACTGAATGCGGACGCGAGCTTTCATAGCGAAAGGTCCAAGGACAACCCATGGGCTGGCTGCAAAACAAGTTCGAAAAGAATTTCATGATCACCACCGTGGACTACGTCTTCAACTGGGCGCGAAAGTCTGCCGTATGGCCGATGACGTTTGGTCTGGCCTGCTGCGCCATCGAAATGATCGCCTCGTCCACCGCCCGTTTCGACATCGCCCGCTTCGGCTCGGAAGTGTTTCGTCCCAGCCCGCGCCAGAGCGACCTGATGATTGTGGCCGGCACAGTGACGCTGAAGATGGCGCCGGTAGTGAAGCGCATCTACGATCAAATGCCCGACCCCAAGTGGGTCATCTCCATGGGCGCGTGTTCCTCGGTCGGCGGGCCATTCAATACCTATGCAGTGCTGCAGGGCGTCGACAAGATTGTCCCCACCGACGTATACGTGATCGGCTGTCCGCCCCGCCCCGAGAACCTGTTTTACGCGCTGCTCAAACTACAAGACAAAATCGACCAAATGACCCTGGCCAAGCGGCCCACCGAAACCCGGCTCGATCCCCGCATGGTGGAGAATTTCAAGCGCCAAGTGATGATCGCGCAAACCTTGCAGCCGAAGTAAGCCGTCAGCATTTAGCACTCAGCATTCCGCCAGGCAAGACATGTTGCGATTTCTTGAAGTGCATCGTAATCTCTCCGACTGAATGCTGAATGCTGAGTGCTGAATGCTGGTTTTCCCCCAATCCGAACTCCCCGCCGAAGGCGAAGCCAAGGAATTTCCCTGTGGCGATAAAGTCATCTGCATCGCCAACGTGAACGGAACCGTCTCTGCCATGGACAACGTCTGCTTGCATCGTGGCGGTCCGCTGGGGCAGGGAACTATCGAGGGCAGCAAAGTCGTCTGCCCCTGGCACGGCTGGCAATGGGATCCAACGACCGGCGAAGCCGCGCACAATCCCAACGCCAAGGTTGCGGTCTATCCGCTGAAGATTGAAAACGGCAACGTGATGGTTGAGCTGTGAGTCGCGTTGACCTCAGGCTAGCAGCTTCAGAAACTTTCCCGGCTGACTCTCGTACCCCGGAAAAACCTCATCCAGCGCTTTATTCCCGAGGTGCGAATACACCGCCTCGCCCAGCACTTGCCGGAAATCCGTAGTCAGCGCCAGGTCGCGGCCCTCGTAAAGCTGCGACTGATCGAGCCCCGGCCAGCGCCCGTAAACTTTGCCGCCTTTTACTGGTCCACCCATCACGAACATCACGTTGGCGTGGCCGTGGTCGGTGCCGCGATTGCCATTTTCCCGCGCCGTGCGGCCGAACTCGGACATGCTCACAACGACGGTATCGTCTCTGAGATCGCCGAGATCGGTCCAAAACGCGGCCAGCGATTGGGAGAACTCCGCGAGAACATTCGCAATCTGGCCCTGCGTGCTGCCTTCGTTTACATGATGATCCCAACCGCCGATGTCCGCGAATGCGACCTGTACCCCGAGGTTTGCCTTGATGAGCTGAGCGAGTTGTCTTAGGCTATCGCCAAAGCGGCCCTTGGGGTAATCCGCACCCACCGCCGGCTTGTACTTGGAAGGGTCAGCCGACCTCAGCATTTTTACCGCGTCGAATGTTTCCCGTCCGGTGCCGTGCAGCATCGAATCCACCGATTGCGCATACATTGCTTCGAACGTATTGGACATGGGCGTGGCGTTGGCGCCACGACCGCCCACTCCAAAATCGTTGACGTTATTCACGGCCAACGCCGGTTCCTTGCCAGAAAGAATCCGCGGCAGGGAAGGCCCCACGGCGATGGCGCGAAATGCCGACTTATCGGCCTGAGATGGCAGGTCGTGCAGGCAGCGATTGAGCCATCCATCGTCGGTCGCCTTTACACCGGGCGTGCCGGACTCCATGAAATCCTGCGCGTCGAAGTGTGACCGCGAAGGATCCGGCGAGCCGACGGCATGCACAATCGCCAGGTGACGCTGGTTCCACAACGGCTGGAACGGTGCGAGCGAGGGATGCAGTCCAAAGAAGCCGTCGAGATCAATGACCGAAGTTCGGGGAATGTTGATCGACGGTCGCATGGCGTAATACGCCGTCTCGCCGTGTGGCACCACGATGTTGAGGCCGTCTGCCGCACCGCGCTGGAAGATGACCACCAGGCGCTTGTTGCGATTCCGGGATTCCACCGAACCAAACGCGGCGCGGGTGAGGAACGACGGAATGGCCGCAGTGCCGACCACGGCCAGCCCACTGTTGCGAAGAAATATGCGGCGAGTGATGGACATAAAACCAGCTCCTGGCTATTAGCTCTTAGCTTTTGGCTCTGAACCCTCTCCCGCATGACGGCCTGCCTTTAAAGCCAAGGGCCAAGAGCCAAGAGCTAAAAGCTATTTCTTCTGAAACTCCGGCGATCCCAGCAGCAGACCCGCAATGGCGCTGACGTTCGGCACCCGCACCGGATCGTCCAGCCTGCGCTGGCTGATCTGCGGATCTTGCAGCCGAGCCGCAATCGTATCGTGAGTTTGCCTGGAAACATCGCCGTGAAGCAAATCGTTCTCCAACTCCGCCAGCGTTGTTGACGCATCAGCCGGCCCATCCTCGCCAGCCCTATGCTCGGAGGTCATGGCCGCAGAGTTCACTTGCACACCCCTCAGCTTCCCTGCAGTCAGGGCCAGGGCAAAATTCATGCGTCCCAAGAGCGCCGAAGAGTTAACCCAGGCACTCGCCTTCATGGAATAGCCGGTCGGCGGTTGCATACCGTAGGGCGGCATTCCCATGTTCTGCAGTTGGCGGGAAAGCGGCATGGCATCGCTGACTTCCGCTCCACTGGCGCGTACTGCCGAAACCGTAAATTCAAGTGGCGTCTTCACTTTCGCGCGGTAAGTATCGGCAGCCCAGAATTCCCGCGAATCAAACATGGTTTCCAGGACCTGGCGGATGTCGCCATCCTTTTTCAAGAAGGTCTGCGCCATGCGGTTCACCAGTGCCGGAGGCGGATCATCGGAGACGAATCGCACCGCCAGTTTGGTGCACACAAACTTCGCGGTCGCAGGACGATGCGCCAGAATGTGCAGCACCTCGAATCCCTCTTTTTCGCCTTTTGCCTTGATGCGATGCCCCAGCACTATCTTGTCTCCCGGTTCGTGCATGCGCTCTTCGAACGTGAAGCCGCCGCCCTGACGCGGCTGGTTGAGTGTCCATCCGGTGAACACCCGCGCTACTTCGGTCACATCTTTCTGCGTGTATCCGCCATTTACTCCCAGCGTGTGCAGTTCCATCAGTTCGCGGCCATAGTTTTCGTTGAGGCCGCTGCGCTTGCCCTTGGCTTGGTTGACCGGTCCGCTGCTCCGCGCGCGTTTCTTCCAATTTTCATCCTTACGCTTGGGGATGCCGTTGGCCACATCCGAATTCGGACCCACACTCAACCAGTTGTCGAGGTAGAAAAGCATGGCGGGACTTTGTGCCGTGGCCACCAGCAGATCCTCGAACTTGCCCATGCTGTGAGGACGAACTACGTCGTGTTCATAACTGGTCAGTAGATAACGATCAACACCCTTGCCGATGAAAACGTTGAAGTGGTTGAACCAGAAATCGTCCATCACTTCCTGCAACTGGCGCTCGCCGTAGATGGCGCGCAGCAGCTTCGCTTGGACAAGCTCGCCATCGACCACCTGGCGCGGATCGTTGAGCGCCAGCAGCGTTTCACGGTCGCGGGGTTTCATGCCCTCCAGGAACTCTTCCCGCCTGCCTCGCAAAGAAGCGGTCAGAGTGCGCCGCTCGTCCGCGGACATCTGGAGAACGGCCCTGACCCGTTGATCGGGCGGCATCTCCAATAGTTGCTGGGCCTTCTCGTCGGCGTAGGTGTGGCCTTGATCGCCCGCTCTGCTGGGCTGGGACGCGGCATCGCCCGGCAGCGAACTACTGGCCCCATTTTCCGGCTTGCGCTCCTGTTTCTCCTGGTAGCGGTCGAGCTCTGCCTGATACACGGCGCGTTCGAGCGGGTCGGAAGGAAGCGACCGCTTGCCCTCGGCTACCGCCTTGATAATCTCGCCAGAGGGGAAGTTCTCCATCAGTTCGTGAGTGCCCATTTTCAATGTGCGGAAAGCAGCGAGGCGGGCGTCGAGCGCGCCGTCGTCGATTCTTTCCGGATGAAGTTGCCGGTCAATCCAGTGGTCGACGCCCATTGCCCGTACGCGTTCAACGTCGCCTGGGCGGGGACCAAACGCAAGTCGGTTCAGGGCATGCACAGCACGCCTTTCCTGGTCCATTTCCGTGCTGGCGGAACTTTGGGTGTCCTTCTGTTTGGCGGGTGCCAATTGCACCAACACGGCGAATCCAAGCGCCAAAACCGCAGCCACGATTTGTCGGGGTCTCAGGCTCATGTCAGCTCGAAAAGGCCGCTACAAGTATCAACCCAAAACGGTGCAGAAGTTGCTGTGGCGAGTGTCGCTACGATGCTTTGGGCGCTCGGGTTTTCCCCGATTCGATTTCTGCGCCATGCAAGACTACTGCCGCCAGCGCCAGCCGCTTGATGCCGTCTCCCACATCACTCGGTCTGCGTGTCGTGCCAGCCAGATGGTCGAAGGCTTCAAAGCTGGTCAGCATGTTAACGATTTCCAGTGCTTCGGAAAAATGGCTGAAGCCGGGGTGTCCGTATTGCCCGCGCACGCGCTTCAGAATCGTTTCCAGTTCATGACGCCTGCGCGCATTCAGGGTTTGAACCTTTTGCGCGAGCGCTGGATCCAGCGCAGCCAGCGCGTGCAAGCGCCGTATCACCACCCGCTCCGAACTCCACGCACGGATAAACACATCGATAAATTCCAACAGTGCCGCCAGCGAGTCCGGATGGCGAAGTGCGTCAACGAGTTGTCCCGTGTCCCACCGCGCCACCAGATGCCCGTACAGTGCTTCGAAGAGTCCGGCCTTCGATCCAAATTGGTAGTAGACCGTCATGCGCGCCACGCCCGATTTGCATGCCATCGCATCTATGCTGAACTCGGAAAAGCCCCTGGGGGTGGCCAGCAACTCCCGGGCTGCGGCTAGGATGCGGGCGCGGGTCTTTTCGGCAGCGGCATTGCGTTGTCCCATGCGGTAGCGGCGAGGGCTCATAAACTCGATGAATTATATAATTATCCATACCATATGTCCAATTAAATACGATACTGTTTTGTCCCGCTTGAAACCGCAGAGTTCTCGTGGCTGTCCTCCCCGGAATCGCAAATCGCTTGGGCACTACGTCAGGAATAGCCTGCCCCGAGTCACTTTGTGTTGCAAACTGGCGGCGAGATGATCGATGTCGGGAGCGGCAATGGTGTCTGCGATCCGGGTTTCGAGGAACGGGATACGGTTGCTGCCCACGGTATCGCGACGCACTTGCAGAAGCAAAGCTTGTACCACGCTAGGATCGAACTTCAGCGGAGTCAGGCGCACGATCTCGCTTAACGAAGTGCCCAGGGACATCGGTTCGCGATAAGGCCGCTCGCTGACCATGGCGTCGAAAGTGTCCGCCAGGCCAACGATGCGCACTCCTAACGGCACTTCTTCCATCGCCAACTTATCCGGATACCCCGACCCATCCGCACGTTCATGATGCCAGCGCACGATCTCGGGAATTCGCGGCCAGGGAAACTGCACGCCGCTGACAATCCGGTGTCCGACCACGGTGTGGTCAGCCATCTCACGAAATTCTTCCGCGTCTAACGTGGTGGTTTTGCCGAACAGCCGTTTATCCACGGCGACCTTGCCGATATCATGCAGGTAGCCGGCAGCGCGGAGGGCCGCCACCTCGGAGGGCTCCAGATTCATAGCTTCGCCCATAGCCGCCGCATAACGTCCCACACGCAGCGAGTGCCCGTGAATGTTTACGTGCTTCACATCGATCGCAGTGGCGAAGGCTTCGAGGGCATTGTCGTAGAAACCGTGCAGGGAGGCCATAAGCCGCAGGTTTTCCGAAACCCGCTGCGCCAAAGTCTGACTCAGCGTCTGGTTGTGGATGGCCAGGGCCACATAGTGGCAGAGTAGATCCAGCGCTTCCAGTTCACCCGCGTCGTAGTTCGCGTCGCCTTCGCGATGCCCCAGGGCGACCACGCCCACCAGTTTGCCGCCAACTTTTAAAGGAGCGATGCAGCGGAACAACTCCGGGGCCACGTTCCCGTTGGAACTGAAGAACGCATCGTAGGATCCCGCCTCCACGACGACCGGGCCACGAGCCGTGGTCAGAGCGTGCGCATGCTTGGGCAGCAGAGGAATTATGGCGGGCTCCGGCATCATGGCAAAGCCGTTGGATGCAATTGAAGTCAGCAGGGAAGGTTTATCACTGTAAGTGAAGAGCACAACTTCGCGCGCGCCGGCCGCCTGTTGTAAGGCGGACAGCATAAGGCTCGAGATCTGGGCGAAGCCGCGCTCGGCCGTCATAGCGGGGCCAAGATCGGAGAGCGCTTCTACCGTCCGCAGAAGTCTTCGAAAATTGTCTTTTTGTACTGCCACAGCGCTGGCGGGAGCAGAAAACCAGAGCAAGTTGAGGTTACCATGCGTGCGTCCACCGATCTTGTTTGCTACTTTGGTGCAGCATTTCCAGGAGTTGGAGAAGGTTGTCGCGAGGTACTCTGCGCGACCGAGAAAAAAGTCATTTCATTAGCAGGACTCCTGGTCTGTTTCTTCCAGCGAAGAAACAACTCCGTATAAGTGTGGGTGATGTAGTTATCCCGCGCAACCCGTAAGTGGCGCGCCGTTCGATCGATCCAGCGGGCGGGTCCTTCGATCTCGCCGAAGTTGCCGATGGGAGTTTGGTCCACGACCACGTGCCCATTGCCGTCACTCCATTCCGCGCGAAACTTCTCATAGCGGAAGGTTGGAGCAAAACCGAGGGCCTCCATAATAATTTCCATTTTTCGACCGTCCGCGACCTGAGTCTCGTTTTCCACTCGCGTCTTGTGACGCCCGGTCTTGCCCTTAGCCTTATGGGTAAGCGTCCACTTCCGCCCGTACTGGCGCAAGCGAAGCATTTCGCCGCGCTTGCGCAACTGCTGTCCCGGCAGATCGTAGAGGGTGTTCATTTCGTGAGTACGTGGAGTGATCAACCGGAACCCCACCTGCCGCAGCCGCTGGTTGAGTACGCGCAGGTTCTCCACCCGAAACTTGATTTCGATCTCTTTATGGGGAGTCATGAAACTTCAAAGCGTGCATCAGCCAACCGGCAACCGGAGTTCACGAAAACGTTGGCAGCTTTACCAGATCATTCTGCGGCACCGGTTCCATCGGTTGCCCTGCTTTCCGCCAGGCCGCAAGGCCCCCTACAATCACAAACGCGTTGAACCCCTTTTCTTCCAGTTGCAGCGCCACCCGGGCGCTGGTCGCTTCGCGCGCTCAAGTGCAGTAGAGATAGATGTCCTTGTCCTTTGGAAGTGTCTTTAGCTCTTCGTGCAAATTATTGGGCTCAATCCGGATTGAACCCTTGATGCGCGACGTTTCCGGATCGTAGTAGCCGTGACTGCGAACATCCACCAGCAGCACCCTTTGTGCCTCATCGGACGCCAGCTTTCTTGCCAACTCCTCTACCTGTACCCGCGGTACTACCTTGTAAACCAGGTTTTTGCGGTAGATCCACACCCGGTAACCGGTGTAAACGGCGGCCGCTGTGAGCAACACTTCCCCAAATACATGGCCGGCGGTTTGCAACCCGCGAGTCACCGCCGCCAGAAAATCATGAAACAGGAAGCCCAATCCGCCATAGGCCAGGATATACAGCGTCGCGCCGGTCAAGTCGAATCGCAGGAACTGCAACGGACGCATCTTCATACTTCCCGCCAGCGGAGGAGCCATGGTATTGACTCCAGGAACAAACTTGGCGAACAGCAGAGTGAGCTTTCCCCGCTTGTAAAACGATTCCGCTGAGCGCAAAACACAGCTTTCCGGGTTCACCGATAACTTGCACAAAACTGCCAGCAGCGCCCAGCCCATATAGCGGCCCAGAACAAACAGCAAGGTGTCGCCTATCAGCATGGCGGTGAACGCCAGACCCAGGGTCAGGGGGCCATTTAGCGCCTTCGAGGCGACGCCTGCCCCGGCCGCGACCAGCGCCAGCGCTGCCGGCACCGGCAGGCCGATGGCCTCCGATAGGACCACGAGGAAGGTGAGAAGGTATCGATGGCGTGCAATGAGTAAGAAGAGATGGTTCACTGGGTTCGGGAGCAGCAAGGGTCCGTTGCCAGTATAAACAAAAAGAGAGCGGCGCTTTCGCCGCCCTCGAATTCGTGCCGCGTCCGGCTTACTGCAACATCTTCACGCTCATGACGTGGATGGCGCCCTTGTCAGCGTAAACGTGCGCGCTGAGTTGCACGTGGTGACCATCATGGCCCTTGAGCGCTTCGGGATTCATGACATCCCATGACTTCTGGTCCTTGTCCGCGACAAAAGAGGCCTTGTCGCCGTCGAACTTTACCGTGCCCTTGATGTTCTTCAGGGGCGCGGCGGCAGCGGTCTTGCCGGAGTCCTTCCCCATGGTGTCTTGCGCCACGGCGGAAACGGTAATCATCATGACCGAGAGTGCCAGTGCCAAAACCATCAGCTTCTTCATATTTCTATTCTCCTTAGCTAGTTGAATTGAAGTGGGGGTTTATGTCCCAATTGTATTACGAAGCGCAGGGCAAAACGGATTTGCCCTATTTTTCTCTCTCTACCACATATTCTGGGGCCCAAAGCAGCGCCCGTTTGGTTTCGCTGTCGGGAAAACTGCAAATCGCATTTCGTGCTAGCCCGGCATACTGCAACGCACGTTGGTGCGCGGCATCAATCGATCCATAACGGTTCAGGATTTCCAGGATTTCTGCGTGACTAACTCCTTCGAACGACTGCTCCCGCACCACCGTGCTTATCATCTCGCGTTCCCGCGGGCTACACCGTTCCAGCGCGTGGATCACCGCCATCGTGACTTTGCCTTCGCGCAGATCGCTGGCCACCGGCTTGCCCAGAACACTTTCCGACGCCGTCAGGTCCAACACGTCGTCCACAATCTGGAACGCCATTCCCAGGTCCCGCCCATACTGCGCTAGATTTCCCTCCTGTTCCGCTGTCGCGCCACCAAGAATGGCGCCGATTCGCATGCAGACCGAGAACAAGCACGCTGTCTTGCGATAAATCAGATCAAAGTGCTCGTCCAGGGAGATCAGTTTGCCGAGCTTTTCCATTTGCAGCAGTTCGCCTTCGACCATCTGCTGCGTCAGTTCGATCAGCGTATCCAGCGTCCGGAAGTTGCGCTCCTGCACTGCGATTTTGAAGGCTTGCATGTACAGCCAGTCGCCCGCCAGCACGCATTTCGAGTTTCCCCATTGCGTGTTCGCGGCGGGTCGGCCGCGCCGGGTCTGGGCTTCGTCAATGATGTCGTCATGCACCAGGGTCGCGGTGTGAATGATTTCCATCACTGCTCCCAATTTGATGGCGCCACGCCCAGAGTAATCGAACAGCTTGGAAGAGAGCAGAAGCAGCATGGGACGGATGCGTTTACCTCCGCCCGCACGCAGGTATTCGCCAATCTCTGTGATGGCCTCCACGCCAGAGACCGTGTCCCGTCCGAACTCCCGCTCAATCGCCGACAGGTCTTCGCGCAGCAACTCGAAGATCTCTTTTCCGTTAATGGCAGGCGATGTGCTCAATGGTCCTTCGCTCTAATTGCTTCGGTAATTCGTAAACTGCATATCGATTCCGAAATCCCTGCCTCGGAGCAGTGCGATGATGTCCTGGAGGGTATCACGGTCCTTCCCGCTCACTCGCACCACGTCCCCCTGGATGGACACGACCACTTTTTTCTTGCTGTCCTTAATGGTCTTCACGATTTCCCGCGCCTTCTCGATGGCGATGCCCTGCTGCATGGTGATGCGCTGCTTCGCCGTGCTGCCCAGAGCGGACTCTATCGCGCCGTAGCTCAGCCCTTTGAGCGACACACCCCGCTTTACAAGTTTTTGCTGAAAGACGTCATTGACTGCCTTCAGCTTGTACTCGTCAACGGCATGCAGCACGATGGCGTCTTTGCCGTCCAGTTCGATCGTCGCCTTCGCATCCTTCAAGTCAAAGCGCGTGTGTACTTCCTTTAGGGCGTGCTGGATGGCATTGGAAACTTCCGCCAGGTCAATCTTGCTTACGATGTCAAACGTATTCTCTGGCATGATAGTCAGCTTCTAAGTAACAGATTACGGTGTCCCTATGAAAGATGCTTGCTACCAAACTAAATGGAGTTGACCGTTTCGTGAAGTGAAAAGAAGCGGTAGAAGTTCTTCGCCGTCTGTACGCCAAGCTCTTCTGTTGACAACCCGCGCAGTTCGCCCAGTTGGCGCGCGGTTTCTCGCACAAATGCCGGCTCGTTGCGCTTGCCACGATGCGGTACCGGAGCCAGAAACGGACAGTCAGTTTCGATCAACATGCGGTCCAACGGAACTTCCTTGGCTGCGTCCCGAATCTGTTGCGCCTTGGGAAACGTGATGTTCCCGGCAAACGAAATCATGAACCCCACGTCCAGCGCCCGTTTCGCCTGCGCCCACGTTCCTGTGAAACAGTGCAGGACGCCGCCTGTCCCGCTGCCCGCCCAGTGCTGCGAAATCAATCCCAGACAGTCCTGCCAGGCGTCCTCGCTTCCATCCGATGGACGGCAATGAATCACGATCGGCAGTTTGGCCGCCCTTGCCAATTCCATCTGCCTGAGAAACACATGCTGTTGCAGCTCCCGCGGCGAGTGGTCGTAGAAATAATCCAGTCCGATTTCACCCCATGCTATGACCTTGGGTCGTTTCGCCAGCTGCTCGAGCTCATCGAACGCCGCCTCGGTTGCCAGCTTGGCTTCGTGGGGATGAATGCCCACCGTAGCGTAGATGAATTCGTACTGCTCGGCCAGCTTGATGCCGCAATCCAAGTTTCCCGGACCGTCGCCATTCCCAATCGCGACGATAGCCTCCACGCCCGCTTCGCGCGCCCGCGCGATCACCTGTTCCCGATCAGCCTCAAACTGCTCGCCATCAAGATGAGCGTGGGAATCGACAAGAACCGGTCGTTGGTCGTTGGTCATTGGTTGTTGGAAGGGTTGCTCTGTGTTCCCTGTGCTCTCTGTGGTAGAGATCCTTGCCTACTTCAACTTGGCCCCGACGGGCACATCTTCCAGAAAGCTCGCCAGAACCGGCTTCCCGCCCTCCACTGACGCGGCCAGAATCATGCCGTTCGACTCCAGTCCGCGCAACTTCCGCGGGGCAAGATTAGTCACGATCGCCACTTTGCGGCCGACCAGCATCTCCGGCGCGTAAGCCTCGGCGATCCCCGCCACCACTTGCCGGACTTCGTTGCCGAGATCAACTTCCAGGCGGAGCAGTTTGTCCGCTCCTTGTACCTTCTCCGCCACTTTGACTTGGCCCACCCGCATTTCGACCTTGGTGAAATCGTCGATGCCGATCTTGCCGTCGGGAATCGGGGGCGCGGTCTTGGTCATGACTGCGGTTGCGGCAGTGGCTGCTGCACCGGGCTTGATGGGTGGTTGAGCGTCGCTTACTACTTGTGCAGTCCGAGGTGCTCGTCCTTGTTCTTCCATCTTCTGCATCCTTTCAATTGCGCTCTTGTCTGCCCGTGGAAACACAGGGGCAACCGCGCCGAGTTTGGTCCCTAACTCGAGTTGTCCCCACTTCAAATCCGCCAGCCGGAACGTCTTGATATCGCCAAGGCCAAGCTGGCTCCATATCTTCGCCGTCGCTTCTGGTATGACGGGATGTGCCATCGCAGCCACAATTCGCAACGCCTCGGCGCTGGTGTACAGCACCGTTGCCAGCCGTGCACGGCTCTCTTCATCCTGTTTTTCACCCAGCAGCCAAGGCTCGTTCTCAACAATGTACTTGTCGACCGCAGCCACCAGACTCCATGCAATCTCGAGCGCCCGCGAAAACTGATATTGATCAAACAGGACGTTACACTCCGCAATGACTCTGCCGGCGGTCTCCGCAATCAAACCATCCGCCAGACGGCGCGCTGCACCTGACGAGGGATAAGGCACCTCGCCCCTGAAATACCGCGTGATCATGGCCAGGGTGCGGCTCGCCAGATTCCCCAACCCGTTCGCTAAATCGGCGTTGTAGCGCTGCACCAGCGCATCGAACGAGAACGATCCGTCCTGCCCGAACACGACTTCCCGCAGCAGAAAGTAGCGCAGCGCATCCTGGCCCATCACCTCAAGAATCGTTTCCGCCCGAACAATGTTCCCGCGCGACTTCGACATCTTGCTCTCTTCAAACAGCAGCCAGCCGTGTGCAACAATGCTCTTGGGCACGGGCAAGTCCGCCGCCAGAAGAAACGCAGGCCAATAGACGCAGTGAAACCGCACGATCTCCTTGCCGATCATTTGCAAGTCGGCCGGCCAGAACTTCTCGTACCGCCTCGCATCGTCCGACCCGTATCCCAGAGCGGTGATGTAATTCGACAACGCGTCCAGCCACACATAGATGACGTGCTTGGGATCGTCCGGCACCGGAATGCCCCACGAAAACGTGCTGCGGCTGATGGAGAGATCGCGCAGCCCGGAGCGCACAAACGAAATGACTTCGTTGCGCCGTGTCTCCGGACGAATGAAATCCGGCCGTTCGTACAACTTCAGTAGCTTTTCCTGGAAAGCCGACAGTTTGAAGAAGTAATTTTCTTCTTTGACTGTTTCCGTCGGTCGCCCGCACTCCGGGCAGGGCGAGCCCGGTCCGGCGGCATCCACGTAGAGTTCGTCAAACACGCAATACTGGCCAGAATATTGGTCTTTATAGATGTAGCCGTTGTCACGGATCTTCCGCCAAAGCGCCTGCACTCCGCGTTTGTGCCGCTCCGATGTCGTCCGAATGTAGTCGTCATAACTGATCCCCATCCGGTCCCATAATCCTCTAAACTGCGCCGAGACTTCGTCCGTCAACTGTTGCGGAGTCCTACCAGCCGCTTGTGCCGCCCGTTCGATTTTCTGTCCGTGCTCGTCGGTGCCAGTGAGAAAGAAAGTGTCCGCCCCCAGCATGCGCTGACGCCGCGCGATCGCGTCGCACGCAATCGTGGTGTAGGCGTGGCCAATGTGCGGACGCGCATTCACGTAGTAGATCGGCGTCGTAATGTAAAACTTCTTATTCATTTGGATTGCGGAGACTTTTGGCAACTTTCCAACGGCTGATTTTCATCATAGGGAAGCCCTCAACCTCCGTCAAACCGCCCGCCGCGCTGCGAGTCTGCTAAAATCACCATTTCCTTCAACAATTTAGAGGAGACCCTTGTACCGCTACCTCGAGCGCCGGCTCGCCCACCACATACGCGACTTTCTCCGTCGCGCCTATGCGCTCGACCTGCCCCGGATCGTCATCGAGCAGCCCCCGCGCGTCGAATTGGGCGAGTACGCACTGCCTCTGGCATTCGATCTCGCCAAGAAACTGCGGAAACCTCCACGCAAGATTGCCGAGGAGATCGTTTCCGGAATTGGCCCGATCGAAGGTTTTGAGAAACTGGAACTTGCCGGCGCTGGCTACATCAACGCCCGCATTCAACGCGACCAGTTTGCCGCCGCTCTCGCCGCTGGCGAAGCCCCACACGCTGCCGTTGCGGCCGGCAAGATTCTGGTCGAGCATTCCAGCATCAATCCCAACAAAGCTGCCCACGTCGGCCATTTGCGCAATGCCATCCTCGGAGACACTTTTGTCCGCCTGCTGCGCTTTGCGGGAAGGGAAGTGGACGTTCAGAACTACATCGACAACACCGGCGTTCAGGTCGCCGACGTCATCGTTGGGTTTTTGTACCTGGAAAAGAAGTCGCGCGCCGAGATTGAAGCTCTCATCAGCCAACCGCGCTTTGATTATTACTGCTGGGACCTCTACGCGCGCGCCTCGCAGTGGTACGCCGAAGACAAACAGAACCTCGAAGTTCGACGTCAGGTGCTGCATGACATCGAGCAAGGCGGCAACGAGACGGCAGTCATCGCGGATTTGATCTCGATTGCGGTCCTGCGCCGCCATCTTGAAACCATGGACCGCCTCGACATCGAATACGACTTCCTGCCCCGCGAGAGTGAAATCCTTCATCTGCATTTTTGGGACGCGGCTTTCGCCAAGCTGAAAGACGCGGGTGTGCTCACTTTCGAGAATGAAGGCAAGAACAAGGGCTGCTGGGTGATGCGGAGGGGAGGACCTGCAAAACAGATTGCCGGGAAAGCTGATGGTTCCCGCCACAGCGAAGAAGAGGATCTCCTCACGGTTGTTCCCCTAGCGCCGGGCGTCGATGTCAGGCCGGACGAAGACGACCAAAAGGTAATCGTGCGTTCCAACGGCACTGTCGGCTACGTCGGCAAAGACATTGCCTATCATATGTGGAAGTTCGGTCTGCTCGGCCGCGACTTTGGCTATCGCAAGTTTTATCGCTATCCCAACGGCCACGACTGCTGGATATCGACTACCGTCGGCGCACTCGACCATCCTCACTTCGGCGACGTGGCTGAAATCTACAACGTCATTGACGCGCGCCAGTCCGAGGCGCAGAACTCGGTCATTGAAGCCCTGCGTGCCCTCGGCCACAACGAACAGGCGGACCACTACACACATTTCTCTTATGAGATGGTTGCGCTCACTCCACGTTGCGCCGCCGAATTGGGTTACCAGCTTTCCGAGGAAGATAAAGCCCGCCCGTACATTGAAGTTTCTGGCCGAAAAGGCTTCGGGGTGAAAGCCGACGATCTGATCGACACCCTCATCACCTCCGCCAAAAAAGAAGTCGACCCACGCCATCCCCAACTCAACGACGCCGGACGCGCCGCCATCGCGACCCAGATCGCCACCGGAGCCCTGCGCTACTTCATGCTCAAGTTCACCAAGTCCTCCGTCATCGCCTTTGATTTCAAAGAGGCACTGAGCTTTGAAGGCGAGACCGGCCCCTATGCGCAGTACGCCGTCGTCCGCGCGACTAACATTTTCCGCAAAGGTGGGTTTGATCCGGAGGACTTCAGTCGAGACATGGCGAGCTATGTTTCGGACGCAGATTTGAAAAGGTTTCTTACCGGCGAGGCCAACAATGACTTCTGGGAGCTCTGGCTGGCGTCGTCGAAAACCTCCTACGTCGTCGACCAGTGCATCGCTACCACCGAGCCTGCACATCTGGCCAAGCACGTGTTCCAGCTAGCGCAGCTTTTCAACACTTTTTACCATCGCCATCCCATCCTCACGGAGACCGACGAAAAGAGAAAAATGTTCCTGCTTGCTACCATCGCTGTGGCCCGTCGCGAACTGCTCCGCTCCCTCGCTGTGATGGGAATCGCAGCGCCGCCCGTGATGTAAGCATGTAACAGCTCGTCTAAAGCCTGCAAATTCATGGGCCTCACCCGCACTGCAACCTAGGCAGTCTGCCCATCATCAAACTAACTAAAGGAACGAGTCAGGAGAGGCGTCGTGAAGAGATATTCAGCGGTTCTTGGTCTGTTGCTGCTGTTGGCGGCGGGTGCAGTTGCCGCGCCCAATGTGTCTCAGTCTAAGGTTCTGCAATTCCCCAGGACCCTAACCAATGCGCGCTATGTGTATGTGGCCGCATACGATGGGGATCAATTCAGTCCCGATCTGTTGCCCGAGGATCGCGCAGCGATCGCGAACGTGCAGGACTCACTGCGTCAGTGGGGACGTTATGTCATCGTGTATCGCCGACAGGACGCCGACATGGTGCTGCTGGTGCAGTCTCGTCCGACCGAGGATGTCATAGCGGCTTATGACGCCCATCTTCCTGGCGCTGATTATATGTGGCGCGCGATGGGCCGCAGCGGGCTCCAAAAAGGAGAGACTCCGCTAGTCAGCCAACTGCAGCAGGCGGTAGAAACTGCCAGCAAGTGAAATTGGAGTCTGACACGCAGGGATTCGCGCGCGAATGATTAGTCCGCGAATCCCTTGGCGAATTCCACCAGGCTTCTGACCGCGATCCCTGATGGACCTTTCGCGATCCACGGCTTTTGTTCTTCCATCCAAGCCGTGCCTGCAATGTCGAGGTGAATCCAGGGCGTGTCTTCGGCAAATTCCTTCAGGAACATGGCCGCCGTGACGGCCCCACCCCAGCGCCCGCCGGAATTAATAATGTCGGCGATCGACGAGCGAATGCTCTCTTTATATTCCTCATCCAGTGGCAACCGCCAGAATTTTTCTCCGCTCTTCTCCAGCGCCCGGCGAAACCGCTCATACATCTTGTCGTCATTGGCAAAGACTCCGGCATTCACGTAGCCCAACGCCACCACGACCGCTCCCGTCAAAGTTGCGGCGTCTACCAAGTGCGTGCATCCCAGTTGCCGGGCGTAGCAGAGACCATCAGCCAGTACCAACCGTCCTTCAGCGTCGGTATTGATGATCTCAATCGACTTCCCCGACATCGCGATCTGAACATCACCCGGCTTCTGCGCTTTCCCCGACGGCATGTTCTCGGTGGCGCAAATTACTGAGATGACCTTCACCTTCGGTTTGATCTGAGCGATCGCGCGCATGGCGCCAATCATGGCCGCCCCGCCCGCCATGTCGTATTTCATCTTCTCCATACCGTCGGCCGGTTTGATCGAAATCCCGCCAGTATCAAACGTAATTCCTTTTCCCACTAGGCCGAGGACTGGGGTGGCCGGAGCATCCGCCGGTTCGTACCGCAACACGATTAGCGCCGGAGGTTCATCCGAACCTTGCGCAACTCCCCAGAATGCCCCCATCTTCAATTCTTTGATCTTGTCCGCCCCATACACTTCGCACTTCAGTCCCAATTCTTGCGCCATCTTGCGAGCTCGCTCTGCCAGGATGGTCGGGGTCATGCGATTGCTCGGCTCGTTGGCCAATTCGCGGGTAAGATTCTGCGATTCACCTACGACGCGGGCTTCATCCAGCGACTTTTGCAACCGCACCTGGTCCCCGCGAGCGACCACCGTTACTGCGTCCACCGCCTGGTCTTTACGGTCGCTGCGATAAGTGTCAGGATCGAAGTCGCCAATAAAAGCGCCTTCCACAATCGCTTTCACGCCCTCTTCGCCGGCAATGCTTTCTGGAGCCACAAAGGCAAGACTCCGAATTCCCTTCGGCTTGAGAAAGCGTACTGCCACGCCCGCCAGCTTGCGTAGTTCGGAAGAAGTGAAATCTTTCGCCTTTCCGCCACCGAGCAGGAGCAAACGCTTTGCCTTGAGCTTCGCCGGACGATGCAGCAGCGTGGCTTCAAACAGCTTTGCGGAAACTTCACCGCCCGCAATAACGTCCGCGGCGGCGGTGCTTACCGCGCTGTCTCCGCCGGCAACCGTAACCTCGGGCTTATCTTTCGCGCTGTGATTTTTTTCGCTGCGATCCAGTACCACGACCGCCAGACATTCGGTATCAACTTCGGCAGGTGCAGAAACAGAAAGTATGGTCTTCATAGTTTGCAATTCCAGTATTCCTTGTGGGAGGGGAAAAGCGCAAGGCCGGAGCCTGGGCTTTCTTCTGTGATCCTCTGTGGGCTTTTGCCGGCCGTGTGGGCTGTTACTCTTGTTTCCTGCCCGGCAGAATCGTGAACCGTTTCCTACCGCCGATGCGGTAGGTCTCGAAATCGTCATGGTCGACGGTGAGAATTAAGCTGATGGATTCCCGCGCCGCCAGGTGAACTAGGGTCGCGTCGGCAAAGTCCATGGGGCGATCGGCATAGTCCTTCATCAGCGTTTTCATGCACTACATGTAGTGCATTTCCAGGGTGATTGGCTGCAGATTCTCCGTGCCTCTGTAAAGCTCTTTCCCTCCCGCTCACAGTTCCACAATCGTGATCCCGCGATTGCCTTTTCCCAGATCCCGGTCCTGCTTCAGTTCCTGCTGGGCGCTCACAATCTTCCATGCCCGCTCATCCGACTTCGCCCAGTTCTCTCCGAAGATGAAGCCGCGAATCTGTCCCCGCTCACTCATCTCACGCAGTCGGTTCTGAACCGCAATTCGAATCTCGCCACCCGCGCCCGTCGAACCATAGCCATGAATCAGCTTGAGGAGGCAGCAGCCTTCGGCCCGCGCCACCACCAGTTCACGCTCCATCTGCATCAGCGCCTGATGCGCCAGCGGCATACCCTCCTTTAGATTCACCGTCTTCATCGGGGGCGGCCTATCTTGCCTTGCGGGTCTTAATCGCGTCTCTCGCTTCTTTGTCCGCGGTTCGCCGCCGCTCGGTCTCCCGCTTGTCCCACAGCTGCTTGCCTTTGGCCAGAGCCAATTCCACTTTCACCCGGCCATTCTTGAAATACATCCGGGTAGGAATCAGCGTCAGCCCTTTTTGCTGGGTTTTCCCAATCAGCTTGCGGATTTCCTCGGCATGCATCAGCAGCTTCCGAGTCCGCAGCGGGGCATGGTTGAAGATATTTCCGTGGTCGTAGGGGCCGATATGGGCGTTCAGCAGCCAGAGTTCGTCATCCTTGATCAGCCCGTAAGCATCTTTCAGGTTTGCCCGGCCCGCTCTGACCGACTTGACCTCAGTCCCGGTCAGGGCCACTCCCGCTTCAAATTTTTCCAGCAAGAAGTAGTTATGGGAAGCGATCCTATTCACGGAGGCATCGCGCTGCCCTGCGGCCGTGGGATCACGGCGCGGATTCTTTTCCGGGTTGGCCCGGGTAGGCTGTACGTGCTGGCGTGGCATCTTACTGATTAGCTTATCTCATGAGCTTGTGCACGACCGCCGATGTGAGTAGCACACAATCCGCAGCCCCGCGCGAATTGATCTTGAACCGAGATTGTCCCGGAATCTAGTGGGATTAGTACCTAAGACTTAACTGCTACCAACACAGTGACTTCGGTGCGTTGTGAGGCGATGCTATAATCGCCGAAAATAGGTTTCAACGGGTGCAATTGAGCTTGACCTGCGGTCATGGCGGACCGGAAGGGGAAGACTGTCTGTGAGGAAAGTACGATGAAACGTTTGAGCCGCGTAGCGGCTATCTCCTTTCTGGTGGGCGCGGTAATCCTGGGTGCTGTCGCGGCAGATCAGTCCAAAGTCCTGTACAACAAGGGCCGGGACGCGGAAGCTCGCCAGAATTACGAGCAGGCCTATGACTTTTACAAGCAGGCCTACGACCTCAAGCCCACCAACCTTAGTTATCGGGCTTCGTTCGAGCGTCTGCGTTTTCTATCCGGAGCTTCTCACGTGCACCGCGGTCAATTGTTACGCGAGGCCGGCCAACTGGACGCCGCTCTGGCAGAATTCAAGAAGGCCGCCGAGATCGATCCCTCCAGCGCCATTGCCAGGCAAGAATTGCAGCGTACCAAGCAGATGATCGATGCGGCGAAAGCCGGGCCCGCTGCTGCCGCCCCGCCGCCCGGGTTTCTCCAGAAGCGCATTGAACAGGCCGGAGGCCCAGTGGAACTGGCCGCCATCTCCAATGTTCCCATCAATCTGAAAATCAACGAGGATACTAAGGTCATCTACGAGACCGTCGGCAAGCTGGCGGGAATCAACGTGCTGTTTGATCCCGACTACACTTCACGCCGCATCAAGATCGAGCTCAACAATGTCTCCTTGGAGGAGGCGTTGCGCATTATTGCCATCCAGTCCAAGACATTCTGGCGGCCCGTGACTCCCAATACTGTGTTTGTTGCCGCCGACAATCCCGCCAAGCGCAAAGACCTCGAACAAAGCGTCGTCAAGACCTTTTATCTGACCAACCTTTCGCAGCCCACCGAGTTGCAGGATGTCGTTAACACGCTGCGCCAGATTCTGGAAATCAATCGCCTTCAGCCTTTGCCCACGCAGTCAGCGATTGTGGTGCGCGGCACTCCCGATCAAATTGCGCTGGCCCAGAAACTGGTAAGCGACCTCGACAAGCCCAAGGCCGAAGTCATCGTGGATGTCGCTATCATGCAGGTCAATCGTGACAAGTCACGCACCCTGGGCATCAGCCCGCCCACCAGTGCCTCGGTCCAGTTGCAGAGCAATCTCAATACCAACACTACGACGGCTAGCGGAGCAGCCGGCAATTCCGGCACCATCACTCAGTCGTCGGGCACGCCCGGTCAGATCAGTCTGAACACTTTGGGCAACCTGAATGCTACCGATTTCACGGTGACCATCTCGCAAGCCACGGCAACCGCCCTGTTCAGCGACAGCAGCACTAAGCTCATCCAGAAACCTCAGATTCGCGCCGTCGAAGGGCAAAAGGCCTCGCTTAAGATCGGCCAGCGCGTTCCCGTCGCCACCGGATCATTTCAGCCCGGCATCGGCGGCGTCGGCATCAATCCCCTGGTCAATACCCAGTTCCAATACCTCGATGTGGGGGTAAACATCGATATCACGCCCCGGGTGCATGCCAACGGCGATGTCACGCTGAAGATCACAATGGAAGTTTCCGAAGTTGATACCACCAACAATATCGGCGGAATCAACCAGCCCGTCATCGGTCAGCGCAAGATCGAGCAGGAGGTTCGTCTGAAGGAAGGCGAAGTCAACCTGCTGGGCGGGATGATGGAAGATCAGCGAACTCAAGCCCTTAGCGGATTTCCTCTACTGTCTCAGATTCCCATCTTGAAGTATCTGTTCAGCCAGGACACTCGAGATCACAGTGAAACCGAGACCGTCTTTGTGCTGATTCCACACGTCGTCCGCAAACAAGACCTCAGCGAACTCAATCAGGCAGCCCTCGATGTGGGCACCGCCGGCGCCATTGAATTGCACCGCATGAGCAGCCCTCAGGCCTCCACGGCGGGCGCGAACACAACTTCCGCGCCGGCAGCGCCGCAAATGCCCGGTGCCGCTCCCCATCCGGCGCAGCCAGCCCCGCCGCCGCCGGGTTCCGCCAGTTTCAGCTTTGATCCGCCGGCCATCACCCAACCGCACGGCTCCACCTTCGCGGTCAACGTCCTGGTTGCAGGCGCGCAGAATGCCTACTCCGTGCCGTTGCAGGTGACCTACGATTCCAAGATGCTACAAGTGGTCAATGTCTCTAACGGCACTTTCCTCTCCCAGGACGGTCAGGCGGTGGCGCTGGTCCATCGCGACGATGACTCCAGTGGCACCCTCCAAATCACGGCTACCCGTCCACCCGGCGCCACCGGCATTTCCGGGCAGGGGACGGTGGTTACTCTGACCTTCCTGGCGAAATCCGCCGGACAGTCCACGCTTGCCATTTCAAAGGGAGGGACACGCGATCCCAATATGCAACCCACGCTAGTGGCGGGAGCTACGGCTACGGTGACCATCCAATAATCCATGGTCGAATAATCCATGGCTCAATAATCGAGGAAGGGTGGATCCGCGGAACGAAACCAGAATTCTCACACGACACCAATGAAAGCTTTTTCAAAACCTTTTTCGGAGCAACGACGGATGCGCGGCTTCACCCTGATCGAATTGATCGTGGCCACCACCATCCTGATCGTGCTGACCTTTTTGGCTGTGCCGATGGCGCGAGTCACGATCAAGCGCGAGAAGGAACGCCAGTTGCGACACGCTTTGTGGGAGATGCGCGACGCCATTGATCGCTATAAAGACGCCGCCGACCGCGGTGCCTTCCGCACCAAAGTCGGTTCCGAAAACTACCCTCCCGACCTCGATACCCTGGTCAAGGGCGAGGACGTGCAGGGCAAGAAACTGAAGTTTCTGCGCAAAATTCCGATAGATCCCATGACCAATTCCACGGAATGGGGCATGCGCTCTATGCAGGACGACCCCACTTCTGATTCCTGGGGCGAACAGAATGTGTTTGATGTTTTCACCAAATCGCAGGGCATTGGCCTCGACGGCACCAAATACAAGGACTGGTAAATCTTGGCGACGCGATCCCGACATAAGAAGGCCAGCCGCGGCTTTACCATCATCGAGTTGATGATCGTCATCAGCATCATCTTGATTTTGGTTTCGGTCGCGCTGCCCGCCTATAACCAATCCATTTTGCGGGCGAGAGAATCCGTGCTGCGGCAAAACCTGTTTACGCTTCGCTCGGTCATCTCGCAATATACGCTCGACAAACAGAAGGCTCCGCAGTCGCTCGAAGATCTGGTTTCCGCCGGCTACCTGAAACAGCTTCCCACGGACCCCATGACCGGACGCACCGACAGTTGGACCCCCGACCAGGAGCAGGGCGAAATCATGTCCCTCGATCAGCAGGATGAAGGCGGCATCGTGGACGTGCACAGTGGATCGAGCGGTGTCGGCAGCGATGGGACAGCGTATAACACCTGGTAGTCGCGCCAAGAAACCGCTGGCCTTTCCCTACGCGGCGAGCTTTTGTGCCACCGAGCCAGTCACCTTGCGCACCGCGAATGACAACATCACCCGTGAAATGCCGCTGAAGATCATGCTTATTCCGACCAATGTCCCAATCGCCCACGCAGAACTGGTCGGCCATTGTGCATAGATCATCAGTCCCAACAACAGTGTGATGACACCGTCAATCAGCACCCAACTCGATCCGTGCATCGCCCGCATCTTGAAAAACAAAATGATGTTCAGGACTCCTTCAATCAGGAACAGCGACGCCAGCGCCAAGGTAAGTGATGCTACCGCCAGTATCGGATGCAGGATCAGGTAGCCGCCGAAAAACAGATAAGCCAGCCCGACCAGCAGCTTCCAGACCACACTGCCCGCGCCATGCGCGCTAAAAGCAAGGGTCAAGTGGACCACGCCTGCTAAGACAATGAGCCAGGCAATTGCCACGTTGACCGCCACCGCGGCCACAAACGGCGAACCCACCGCCAGCATCCCGAAGATGATCAGCAAAACGCCCCATACGATGGACAACGTCGAAGCCTGCCGTACGACATCAACCGGAGTACTCTGTGACATAAAGACCTCCTCAGAAAACGCACTTAGCCTACTCCAAAAAGGCGGCTCCGTGAAGTCTGGCACAAACTTCAAGTATTCGAGCAACACCAACCTCCCAGCGCGCGTGCGGCGAGGGGCCCTTTCCGGAAGTCTCGCGAATCTGTTACTATTACACTTGTAATATATTGTAATCACCGTGTTCATCTTCGATGCTTCGACGCTGATTCTGATTGCGAAGGCCGAAATTCTTGATTCCTTCTTACATCACATCGGGCGCGAGGTTGCCGTTCCCCGTGAGGTTGAGAAGGAGTGCTGTAGCGTAAAGAAATCACTTGACGCCTTGATGATTCGAAAGACGCTGGATGAATCGAGGATCCGGGTTATCTCGGTCAAGAACTCGAAGATGGTGACAAAGCTGCAGGTGGACTTTGGCCTGGGCCAGGGAGAAGCGGAGGCCATCGTTTTGGCGCTTGCAGATAAAGCTCGGGTTTTGGGCATTGATGACAAGAATGGGATCAACGCATGCAAGCTGCTCGGTGTCGCATTTACGACGGCAATAGGCATCTTGGTGCGCATGTACGAGAAGAAGTTATTCACGACGAGCGAAGCTCTCGTCAAACTTAATCGGCTGGCAAAGCATGGGCGTTACCGAACGTCGATTCTGGACGACGCCAGACGCCGACTGGAGACCGTGGCATGACCAAGACAATGAGCATCCGAATGGATCGGGAAAATTTCGAATTCCTGCGCGAACTCACCAAGGAACAGAGAAGCGATCTTTCCAAGGCCGTGCGCGACATGGTCACCCGGGGCAGAGTGTTATTGGGGGTGGAAAGGTACAAGCAGGGAGAAGCATCGCTTGGCAAAGCGGCGGAGCTTGCCGGCGTCCCGGTCGGACGAATGATGACCCTCCTGACCGAGTTCGGAATAGAGAGCAGGGTCGAACACGACGACTATCTCCAAGGACTGGCAACCATCCGAAAAGCGTGGTGACGATTCCCCATTCACGGTTCTGCGGAGCGGATCCGGTGGCATCGGCAGCGACGAGACAGTATGCAACACCCTTGTGAGCTTTGTTACGGCAAAACGTAGGTCCACGATACTCGGCCTATTTCTGGCTGCTGTAATTGAGGTAGTCAACTTCCGATTGCTTCTCACCATCCCCTTAGATGTTGAGCCTCGCACCACACCCACCACTCTCATGCGGTGGCTCGAGTGGCCTACTGCTATCCTTCACATACCGGCCTTTCGTCTGTGCAGGATAATCAGCGTTGACTCCGGATGGCAGTTGAAAGCGGTGGTCTTCTTCATTGGATTCGCAGAAACTTTGATGGTGCTATTAACCCTGTTTGGCCTGAACTCCTTTATTAAAAGAGCCGCCCCAATGCCTCCAGCCGCCAGGTCGGACAATTGAACCATTTTCCCCAAACCACTACCATTACTCCATGCCGGTAGAAACCGAGATCACCCAGGCCACCTACTCGCCCATCCGCGCGCCCCGTGGCAATGCAATTTCCTGCAAAGGCTGGCAGCAGGAAGCCGCCATGCGCATGCTGATGAATAATCTCGACGAAGAAGTCGCCGAGCGTCCGCGCGACCTCGTCGTCTATGGCGGGACAGGCCGCGCTGCCCGCAGTTGGGAGGCTTACCACGCCATAGTCGCCTCCCTCAAAAGCCTCGACAACGATGAAACCCTGCTCGTCCAATCCGGCAAGCCCGTCGGTGTCTTCAAGACCCACGAATACGCACCACGCGTGCTGATTGCCAACTCCAACCTGGTCGGCCACTGGTCCAACTGGGAAAAGTTCAACGACCTGGAGCGCGCCGGTCTCATGATGTATGGCCAGATGACTGCCGGCTCCTGGATCTATATTGGTTCCCAAGGAATCGTTCAGGGAACGTTCGAAACTTTCTCCGCTGCAGCAGAGAAGAGTTTCCACGGGGATCTCACCGGCAAACTGATCGTCAGCGGCGGCATGGGAGGCATGGGTGGCGCGCAGCCGCTTGCCGCAACTATGACTGGGGCGGCGTTTCTCGGCATCGACGTCGATCCCGAACGCATCAAGAAGCGCCTCAAAACCGGCTACTGCGACTTCATGGTCAACACGCTCGACGAAGCCTTGCGCATCCTGAAGAACGCCGTTCGCAAGAAAGAAAACGTTTCTGTCGGCCTGGTAGGGAATTGCGCCGACATCATTCCTGAACTAGCCCAGCGCGGCGTCGTGCCCGACATTCTCACCGACCAGACTTCCGCGCACGATCCGCTGAACGGCTACGTGCCGAACGGCATGACGCTGCAAGAAGCCCTCGAACTGCGGCAACGTGATCCCGAGTCCTATCAGCAGTTGTCGCTCGACGCCATGGCGAAGCACGTGGAAGGTATGCTGGCGTTGCAGAAGATGGGCTCAGTCACTTTCGATTACGGCAACAACATCCGCACATTCGCCTTTCAGCGTGGAGTGAAGAACGCTTACGACTTTCATGGATTCGTCCCAGCCTATATTCGACCGCTGTTCTGCGAGGGCCGGGGCCCGTTCCGCTGGGTCGCTCTGTCAGGCGAGCCTTCCGATATCCACATTACCGACGACCTCATCCTCGAACTTTTTCCCGACAACCGTATCCTGCGTCGCTGGATTGACCTCGCCCGTAAGCGCATCAAGTTTCAGGGATTGCCTGCCCGCATCTGCTGGCTAGGCTATGGCGAGCGCGCCCGGTTCGGCCTCGCGATGAACGACCTGGTTAAGAAAGGCAAGCTCAAAGCTCCAATCGTGATCGGCCGCGACCACCTCGACTGCGGCTCCGTGGCATCGCCCTTCCGCGAAACCGAAAGCATGAAAGACGGCAGCGACCCGGTCGCCGACTGGCCCCTGCTCAACGCCCTCGTGAACACTGCCGCCGGCGCATCCTGGGTTTCCATCCACAACGGCGGAGGCGTCGGCATCGGCTATTCGCTGCACGCGGGACAAGTCACGGTCGCCGACGGCACCGAAGCCATGGCCAAACGCATCGAGCGCGTGCTGACCACCGATCCCGGCATGGGCGTCATTCGTCATGTTGACGCTGGCTACGACGAGGCGAAGGAGTTTGCGAAGAAAAAGGGCGTTAAAGTGCCGATGGGGCGCTAAGATGAGCTTTTCTCCGCGCACTCTGCGTTTATGGTGGAAGGCTGGTCTTGTCGAACTCTGCGCTTCAGGCCCGCGTGGGCTAAACTATCTCTGGCTTGAGTCTTCCCAAGAAACATCCTTCGCAGATTTCCCCCGGCCTGCTGCTGACCAACATCGGCCAGCTTCTCACTCTGCGCTCCGAAGAACCCGGTCCTCGACGTGGCTCTGCTCTTTCCGCACTCGGGCTAATCGAAGATGCTGCCGTCCTCTCTCTGGGCGGCAAGGTCGTCTCCGTTGGCAAGACCAAAGACGCTCTCCGCGATCCCTGGCTCAAGAAGAATCGTAAGAAAGTAATCGAAATCGACTGTGCCCGCCAAGTCGTCCTTCCCGGCTTCGTCGATTCTCATACGCATCCCGCCTTCATGAACCCGCGCCTCGTGGATTTCGAGAAGCGGATCTCGGGCGCGACGTATGAAGAGATCGCCGCTGCGGGCGGTGGTATCCGTTCCAGCGTCGAAGCCGTTCGCAAGGCAGGGAAGAGCGCCCTCACCGAAAAGATCCTGCAAGCACTGCATCAAATGGCCGAGCAGGGTACTACGACCGCCGAGGCCAAATCCGGTTACGGTCTGACACTCGAATCCGAACTGAAGTCTCTCGAGGCGATACGCTCCGCGGCTGCCTGCTGGCCCGGCACCGTTGTTTCGACTCTGCTGGGTGCACACGTTGTGCCCATCGAGTTCAAGGGTCGTTCCGCCGAATATGTGAAGGAAGTTTGCAACAAGATGATCCCCGCTGCCGCCACACGCCAGCTCGCCCAATTCGTCGATGTCTTCAGCGACCGCGGTGCTTTTACTTCTGGCGACACCGAAAGAATCTTTCAAGCCGCCGTCCAGCACCGCCTCGCGGTGCGCGCCCACGTCTGCCAACTAGGCGAAACCCCGCTCGAGCCTCTGCTGCGCTTCAACCCCGCATCACTCGATCACATGGACCACGTCAACGACAGTGATCTCCCTCGGCTTGCACAAAGTGAAACTGTCGCCACCCTGGTTCCCGGCGCGAACTATTTTCTCGGCCTCGACAGATTTCCTCCCGCCCGCAAACTGATCGACGCCGGCGTCGCCGTCGCGTTAGCTACCGACTACAATCCCGGGTCCTCGCCCACCCCCAGCATGCCGTTCGTGCTGTCGCTCGCCTGCACCCACATGAAGATGACGCCCGCCGAGGCCATTTCCGCCGCGACTATCAACGGCGCCTGCGCGTTGCGATTGCAGAATAGTAAGGGATCCGTTGAGCCCGGCAAAGATGCCGATCTTGCCATCTTCAACGCCGACGATTACCGCGAGATCGCCTACTATTTCGCTACTAACCACTGTGCCTTCACCGTTTTGAACGGCACAGTGAAGCTGCACCGAGAGTCCAACGCAGAGTGAACAAAAAAGATGCATCTTACGTACAGACCATGAAGAACTGTCATCGCGAGAGCACCATCCCTCGGCACGCGGGTTCATCCGAGGGTTCATAACTGAGGAGAATATGAAATCAATTTCTAGGTTGGCTGGGCTGTTCCTCTTCTTCACCGGATTTTGTATTGCGCAACGTCTGCCTGAAATCGCCGCTCCGGATCATTACAAGCTGACGTTCTCTCCCGATTTCGCCAAGAACGACTTCGCCGGAGACGAAACCATCGAAGTGCGGGTGCTGAAGCCGACCTCACAAATTGTGCTGAACGCCGTCGATATCGATTTCCAGGCAGTGAGCATCGCCAGCGGCGGCTCTACGCAAAAGGCTGCGGTCACACTCGACAAAGACAAACAGACAGCGACTCTGACCGTGGACCATCCGATTTCACCCGGCCCCGCGACCATCCAGACTCGCTACCGAGGAATTCTCAACGATCAGTTACGTGGTTTTTACCTCGGGAAAGACTCGGAAGGCCAAAAGTACGCCGCCACTCAGTTTGAAGCCACCGACGCTCGCCGGGCGTTTCCTTCGTTCGATGAGCCGGCCTACAAGGCCGTCTTTGATGTCACCGTGGTCGCCGACGATGGTCTGACAGTGATTTCCAACACCAAGGCTGTTTCCGATACGCCGGGTCCTGAGGGCAAGCACACGGTGCATTTCTCGCCCACCCCGAGGATGTCTTCGTATCTGGTGGCCATGGTTGTGGGCAAGTTCGAATACGTAGAAGGCGTCGTCGATAACATCCCAATTCGTGTATACGCCAGTCCGGGCAAGAAGGAGCTCTCCACCTTTGCTCTCGACGCCGCAGAAAACATCATGCACTACTACAACCAATATTTTTCCATCAAGTATCCCTATGGCAAGCTGGACCTGGTTGGACTGGCGGATTTCTCCGCAGGGGCCATGGAAAACACAGGCTGTATTACCTTCCGTGAAATTCTGTTGCTGGTTGATGCAAAAAGCGCCGTCGATTTGAAGCGCGAGGTTGCATCCGTCATCGCCCACGAAATGGCCCACCAGTGGTTTGGCGATCTGGTCACCATGCAATGGTGGGATGACCTCTGGCTCAATGAAGGATTTGCCACCTGGATGTCCAGCAAGCCGCTCCAGGCCTGGAAACCAGAATGGAACATGCAACTTCAAGACGTGAACGAAACTGCCCGGTCAATGGGCGCGGATTCTCTGATCAACACCCATCCGATTCACCAGCAGGCGGAAACACCTGAGGAGATCCTCGAGTTAGCGGATGACATCACCTACGGCAAGACCGCAGCGGTGTTGCGCATGCTGGAATCGTATTTAGGGCCGGAAACTTTCCGCCGTGGAGTAAACGCGTATCTGACAAAGCACGCCTACGCAAATGCCACGGCGGCGGACTTCTGGGGAGCGCAGACGGAAGTCTCTAGGAAGCCGGTTGACAAACTCATGCCGACGTTTATCGACCAACCAGGACCGCCTCTGGTGAGCGTCAAGGCCGCCTGCTCCGGTAATTCCGAAAAGGTCACGCTCGCGCAACAGCGGTACTTCTATGACCGGGCCAAGTTCGAAGCTGGCACCAGCGAGCGCTGGCAGATCCCGGTGTGCATGAAGCAGGGCTCAGCTGCGACCAGCGGCGCCGAGCGCTGCGAACTCGTGACGCAACAACAACAGAGTTTCGCTCTGCCCCGCTGTTCAAACTGGGTCAACGTTAACGTGGGCGCAAAGGGTTACTACCGCTCCGGCTATGATTCGGATGCGGTACGTTCGATGGCCAAGGATGCCGAGACCGCATTAAGTCCGGCGGAGCGCATCATGCTGCCGTTCGACGTGTGGGCTTCCGTTCGTGTGGGCCGCGAGAAAATCGGAGATTATCTGGCGGTGGTTGAAGGCTTGCAGGCGGATCGCACTCAAGCCGTGCTGGGCCCACTGATTGAGCAACTGGACTACATTGGCCGCAACCTGATAATTGACGCCGACCGCGAATCCTATCGTAATTGGGTGCGCCAGATGTTGGCGCCTGCCGCCGCTGACGTAGGATGGGAACCGAAGCCGGGCGAGAGTGCTGATCGCGAGGGTCTGCGCGCCGAGCTGATGGTCGGCTTGGGGTACACTGCGCGCGAACCCGGAGTAGAGGCGCTTGCCCGTAAACTGGCGAATCAGTTTCTGGCTGATCCCTCATCCGTCAACCATGAGTTAGGCTTTGCCGCCATTCAGGTGGCCGCAAACGGCGGTGATGAAGCCTTCTACGACAAAATAAGGGATCGTTTGAAGTCGGCAAAAGCTCCGGAGGAAATCTTTATGTACCATCGCGCGCTGGCGCTGTTCAGCGATCCCGCGTTGCTCGAAAAGACGCTGGAATTTGCCATCTCACCAGAGGTGCGGACCCAGGATGCTCTGCAGATGATCTCCCGAGTCATGCAAAATCCCGACGGTCACAAGCTTGCCTGGGACTTTGTCGGCTCCCATTGGGAGAAAATCCAGAGTCTGGGTGGCGCTTACGCAGGCGCCGCCATTGCGGGAGCGGCCGGTTCTTTCTGCGATGTGGGCATGAGAGATCAAGTACAGGACTTCTTCGCTGCCCATCACGAACCCTCCTCCGAACGCACGCTGAAGCAATCCATGGAACGGATAAACTATTGCGTGGACTTGAAAGCGCAGCAGGAGAGTCCGCTCGCAGCCTGGCTGCAGCAGCACTCGGATAGTTCGGGCGGGCACTAAGAGCCGCGTAGATTTTCCGTTCTTTGGGCCAAGGCGCGACTCGCGTTGAGCGATTGCGGCTTGGTTGTTATAATCAGGCCTGCTGCAAACGCTCCCAGCGTTTCGACTGCCGGTAGTCCTAGGATTGTGCCCGCTTTCGGCCTGCCTTAAGACTCATCCGAATGAAGACTGGGCGGTCAGATGGCAGTGCACAAAAGTGGCCAGGTAGCTCAGGTGGTAGAGCGCAGCCCTGAAAAGGCTGGCGTCGGCGGTTCAACTCCGTCCCTGGCCACCACATTTTTCAGTGACTTAGCAACCCAGCCCAAAATTTCACACCTGTGATTGCACACCTGTGATCGCCTACGGCCTTAACTGGCGCATTACGAATTCGCCTGCCGGAGGGCTGAGTTGTCAGTTATTCGGGGAGGCTGCCCGACCTTGTGTTTTCAATTGCTTAGAGGGACTATGGCGCGAGAGGAGTCGAAGCTTGTCTGCATCCATATATGGATGTATAATACTACGTAAATGGAGGACTAGAATATGCCCAGAGGAGCAGTAGCTACTCTGCAAGGGTCGATCGCGGGATTCTCTTGGGACGTTCCAGTCGATCTCTCAAAGAAAGAGGTTCAAGCTCGTCTGAGTCCGTCGGCCATCAAGGGATTCTTCAAGCTCACACGCTCCTGGAAACTGCGGGACGAGGATGCTCGGCAGCTCTTGGGGGGAATCTCAAATGGAGCCTTCTATCATCTCAAGGGAGGCAAAACAAAGAAGCTCGACCAGGACCAACTCACGCGGGTCTCTCTAGCCCTGGGGATATTCAAAGCCTTGAATATCCTGTACAGCGAACGGTTAGCCGACGCGTGGATCTCCTTGCCGAACACCAATCCGATATTCGGAGGAGAAAGGCCGCTGACGTATATGACGAAGGGTGGCGTTCCCGCGATGCTGCGGGTGCGTCAGCTAGTCGACGCACGCAGAGGCGGTCGTTGAAGCTGCCCGGCACGACGGCTCTGCGACGGGACGATACACATCGCCTCATTCCAACCAAATACATTGGCGAAGGCGAGAGCGTCTTGGCCCGCCTAACCGCAGACGATGAAGATCTGGATCGCCTACTCGAGCTTGAGGGCGCAACCAACGATCGCTTGCTCGGTGAAGCGGGTCTCCTACCCGGCATCAGTGTTCATGAGCTTGTATTTGGCATATCCAACGCACACATCGTTAACGCTGCCTTCACTCGCGCACACCCTATGGGCAGCCGATTCAATCTAGCAGATCGCGGTGCGTGGTACGCAGCCTCCGCTCTGGAAACTTCTCAGGCTGAGGTGGCTTTTCACAAAGCCCAAGAATTGCAGGAAATCAATTGGCAGAACGAGGAAGTGGTGACCTATGCTGATTATCTTGCTGACTTCCGAGCTGATTTCCATGACATTCGAGGTGAGAGCGAATTTGCGAAGTGCCTCGATCCAGGAAGCTATCAGAATTCGCAAAGCCTGGCGCGAGAACTGCTAAAAGAGGGTTCTCCCGGTATTGTCTATCCGAGCGTTCGGCACAAGGGGGGCTCCCGCTTGGCGTGTTTCCGACCCGCACTGGTGATTAATGTTCGGAGGGGACCGACCGTTGCCCTAACGTTCAAGGATGCCATCCTGGCTCGCGCAACGGTAGAGAAAGGCTGAAATACAACTCAGCGGCCGGGCCGGCGTGCAGCTTGAGCATTGAAGCTCGAAAAGGGCATGCGGTTGGGCTGTCCGACAGTCAGCCGACTCGTCCAGTCGGACCGGGAACATTCCCTTCACTTCCCAGAAGCCCGTTTCTGGATAGCTTCCGGTTCGTCGACGATACGTACAGAATCGTCGCATCCGGCGGAGATGCACGGACCCTTTCAAAACAAGTGCCATTGCACTGCGCTAAGAAACGCATCAAATTGTGTACAGTTGAAATGAAATGCTAAAGCAATGGAGCGGCCCCGGGCACGGAAAACTCGCGATGACGGCACTCGGTCTGTTGCTCTTCAGCGTCACAGTTGCGGGCTCGAATCAAGGCGACACCCAATCGGCGCTTTCAACCGATGCTATCGTACAAAAACTCATGGCGGCAAATGCGCGCCGAGCCTCGCGATTGCGAGGCTACAGCGGCAGGCGGATATACCAACTTGATTATCATGGCCTTTTCGGCGGCCACGCCGAGATGCAGGTAGAAGTCACGTATCGTGCTCCGGACGAGAAGGACTTTAGAATTGTTTCCCAGACCGGCTCAAAGCTACTGATTCGCCACGTTCTGCTGAAACTGCTGCAAAGCGAACACGACGCTCAGGAGGAACAGAACCGCAAAGAACTGGAGATCAACCCGGCAAATTATCAGTTCGGCTTGGAGAGCACCCAGCACACTCCGGCGGGCGACTTTTACGTACTCGACGTGAAACCCAAGAACAAGAGCAAATTCGTTTACCAGGGCAAGATCTGGGTGGATGCGCAGGATTTTGCGGTGACCCGCATGGATGGCAGTCCGGCGACAAATCCTTCTTTCTGGGTCAACCACATTGAGATTCAATATCTGTGGGCAAGGATCGACGGATTTTGGCTGCCCATCCACAACCACTCGGTTACCGAGGTCCGGTGGGGCGGCAGAGCCGTGCTCAATATCACTTTCTCGGATTACCAGATCACCGGTGACAGTCAAACCACTGTGCCCAAAGCTGCTGACAAGAGTCTGATCCTGCCGGACCCCTCATCGGTAAGTGTGCAACCACGTTGAAGCGGGATTTCGCGTTTTATCTGGGGTTATTAGCGGGTGACGGGCAAATCGGAAGTTATGGCCAGGACAGACTCTCAACGACGTTGTCCAGAAGTCGGCTTGTAGGAGACTAGTATTGATCTCCTCGAAGCCCGTTTATGGAGCGCAAAGACGAAGCTGCTTAGTGAATGTCATGCGGATCCCGTGCTTCGGCCGCAGGATGACCATCGGGCGGGCTTCGATCTTTTGGCCCGGAGCCAACTGAAAATCGTATTTTCTGAGCAGATCGCTCAAAATCATAAGGATCTGCAGCATCGCGTAATTTCCGCCGATACAGCCTCGCGGTCCGGCTCCGAAGGGAAGATAGGTAAAGGGTGTGCGCAGCTTCTCGTTTGCTTTGGTGAAACGCTCTGTGTCGAAGGTCTCAGGATTCTGCCAGTAGCGCGGAGCATGGTGCGCACCGTACACATACACAATCACCATCGATCCGCGCGGTATGGCGACGTCACCTACGCGGTCGTCCGTGACAGCCATGCGATCGACCATCCAAAACGGCGGGTAGAGGCGCAGCGCCTCTTGAATGACCTGAGTCACAAATTCGAACTTGGGAACCTCGCCGTGGCCCAGGGGCGCTTCGCCGAGCACGGAGTCAAACTCCTGCCGTACCCTCTCGAGACAATCCGGATGCGAGCTCAAAAGATAAAGAAGCCACGATAGCGCATTCGACGATGTTTCGTGTCCGGCAACCAGAAGTTGCATGCTCTCGCTCAGGATGAGCTCATCGGTCATACCTTTGCCATCGCTGTAACGCGCGTCCATCAAAGTCTGGAGCAAATCGTGGCCGGGCGGGTCGTTGCGGCGCTTCCGTATGTATTCGAGCAGAATGGCGTCGGCGCGCGTTCGCATGTCTTCGTGTCTGCGCAGTTCGCCTGAGATGGCGAACCAGGGATTCAAATAGGGTTGAAGGGTTTGCCGGACAATGAATTCCTGGACGGTGCAGATCGTATGGCTGACAAGATCGATGTCTTCATCCTTCAAGCGTGCGCCAAATAGGGATCGGGCGACCATCGCGAAGGTGATTTTCATGAGCTGGGGGTAAATATCCACGGCGCCCGCGTGGATCTGTCTGTCGAAATCACGTAGCGACTCGGCAAGGGAGTCCTGCATGATTGAGGACAAGGCATCGAGTTGCTTCTTATCGAAGCCCGTCTGGATGAGACGGCGCTGCGTGCGCCAGGCTTCTCCTTCGGTCGTAAGCAGGCCTTTACCCAAGAAGTGGCCCATTCGCTTAACTTGAATTTCGGATTTCTGGTAGTTCTCCGCATTGGTTTTCAACACGTGCTGAATGACGTCGGGATCGATGGTTACCATCGCCTCCTTGAGACCACCCAAACGGATCCAGAACGTGTCGCCGAAGATTTCGTTGTAGCGGGACAAAACCTGAACCGGATTGCGGGCCATTGCGCGAGAATCCGCAAAGCAGCGAAGTCGGGAAACAACGGGGACAGGCGTTGATGAACTCATACCCAAACGTCCTGATACTTGCTTCGAAACGAAGAAGATTTCATGTCACTTGAAAGAAGTGCTAGCTGGCCCATACAAGAAAAGCAATGACGCTCAAAATCAGTCTTGATCCCCCAGTTGCTTCAACAGTATCAGATGATGCTGGATTGCCAGGGTCATGGTGGAGTGCTGCCTATAGGGAACCCCAAACTCTTTGGCAGTCTCCTTCACGATCCTAGTCAACGGAGCATAGTGGGTATGACACACGAAAGGACACAGGTGGTGGACGACGTGATGGTTGAGCCCGCCCGCGAGCCAGCCTACAAGCGGGTTTTCCGTGGCATAATCGGCCGTTGTCGCGAAGATGTGATACACGCCGTCTTCAAACTCGCCACGATCCGAGGGAAAATAGGTGCTGTCGACAGTGTGCGTCGATTGGAATACGAGCGTTACGCTTAAACCGACGATCAAATGGACCAGGAGGAACGCACCAGCGACCAGCAGAAGCGATTTTCCCAGCACCATCACCGGCAAGATAAGCATGTAAGTGAGATAGAAGCCCTTGCCTGCAAAGAGAATGGCATATTCGCGCAGCGAATGTTTAGTCCGTCTCAAATATTCATGGGTCGGAAAGAAAAAGCACTGGAAGTCCCTGAAGAACACATAATCGAGAGAGAACATCGCGTAAACGAACAGCGCGTAGATATGCTGAAACCGGTGCCATGGCGCCCGGGGTTCATAGGGGGTAAAGCGAAAAATGCCGCGTCCTGAAAGCGCATCATCTTCAGCGTGGAGATTGATGCAGGAGTGATGACCCCTATGATGGAGGATACGCCACATGTACGAGCTCATTCCGCACAGATCGAAGACGTAGTTCAGGATTTTGTTGACGTGCGACCGGGACGAGATCGCGTTGTGATTGCTGTCATGGGCGATGTTCAGCAAAAGGAATGTCTGCGCGAGGCCGCCTAAAAGGTAGAGGGCGACAAATTTCCATGAGCCGGGCCTGAGCGTATACAGAGCAATCCATGCGCCCACGAGGACAACTAGACCGATAGCGATCTTGAACCACATGGTGCGGTCCGCTTTCGGAGAAATGCTCTGATCGGCAAAAAACCTGTCCAGGCGGCTACGCAAGACTTTCGGGAACGAAGCCGCACCGGCCGATTCGATAATCGGCGAAACTGAAGTTTCTGATGGTGAAAGATCCGCGATGTCCGGCTGATTGGCAATCACTGCTTCGGGTTGGAACGTCACCGGCGCCTCCGCGATTGTGGTAATGGGGCCGATGCGCTCCATATGCTGCATGCGCAGCCCCGGCCCGCAGCGAAATTGTTGCCGCGCCGTCGACAGTCTCGCTGCAATATTCTAATGTGAGCCATTAAGGCAATCAAGAAAATTCAGAACGGGGTAGTAGGCCAGTGGCCCACTACCCAGAACGGACAAGCATGGATGCTGTTGCCTCATCCGGGGACGCGATGACGCGTGGTATTGTGCAAACATTTTGCTAATATACCAACTAGTGAATCCTAGTGAACGGAGCCTCCTTCATGTGGTGTGGGAACTTCACAAGTCTGCGTTGCCTCATGGCGGGAGGTTGGAGAACGTCCGTTCCCCGGTTAATCGAGCACGCTTGTGTTAAGAAAACAATTGCGCGTACATTCTCACAGTCCCGCATTCCAGATCTGCACTGCGATCTGCACTTTGAGACTCAATTATGTTTCACCAACCTCCTCGCTCGCGAGGTATGTTTCGTTTACTGACTAGCGTTCTATGCGAGCTTGGAGGATCGCTGATTGATGACGGCGTCAATTCTGGACCACCTGGATAGGCTGGCGGACGAGCACCCGGACAAACTCCTTTATTCATACCTTGACGTAAACGGCGATCCGATCGAAAGCTACACCTACGCGTCGTTTCTCCACCGAACGCAAGCGATCGCCGGACATTTGCTGAAGGATGGTCGTTTCGCGGCAGGCGACCGGCTTTTGCTTGCCTATCCGCCGGGGCTCGAAATGATCTGCGCTTTTTTTGCTTGCGCGCGCGCCGGATTGATCCCCGTGCCGGTCTATCCACCCAGTTCGCGTGGCTTCCAGAGCGCTCTATATAAGACGGTCCACATCGCAAAGGATTGCCAGGCCGCTGGGATATTAACGAGCAGAGACTACCACGCATCGCTCAAGACGAATCTCGCCAGAAGTGGAGTCTCTGCGTCGGGCGTCGACGTAGATTACATTTCCAGTCTTCCGTGGACCCCGACTGAAGATTTTGTGAATACGATTTCGGACCGTCTACCTGTCGATTCTTCGGAGATATTGTTTCTCCAGTACACGTCGGGTTCGACGATGGAGCCCAAGGGCGTGATCGTTACGCACGAAAATATCCTGACTACCTGTCCGCTGGTGATCGACCATCCAGCACCGGTCGTCGTTTCCTGGCTTCCGCAGTATCACGATATGGGACTGATCGGTTGCTACCTATATCCAGCGCTGAAAGGTGGCACGACGTATGGGTTCGCCCCCATGGACTTCATTCAGCGCCCGATCCTATGGTTCAATACCATAACGACATTCCACGCCACCGCGGCGGCTGCCCCCAACTTCGCCTACGACTATTGCCTGCGCGCTGGGAGGCTTTCTAAGGAAAGCCTGGAGGCTTGTGATCTGAGTTCGCTTCGCGTGTTGATGTGCGCGGCGGAACCCGTAAAGCCGGATACCTACACCCGGTTTCTAGAAGCGTTTCTGCCCTATGGACTCAAGTCCGAGAGTTTCTATGTTGCCTTCGGGCTGGCCGAAAATACTCTGGCGGTCTCGCTGG
>Ga0070765_100000169_pt1 | contig 40180 bp, 34 predicted proteins | sample HubBroMetageWFT5_FD_71516 | JGI IMG/M metagenome (GOLD analysis project Ga0070765, IMG submission 71516) | Warmed and freeze-thawed soil microbial communities from the Hubbard Brook experimental Forest, New Hampshire - Hubbard Brook CCASE Soil... | ecosystem: Environmental > Terrestrial > Soil...
GACGGTAAGGTCACTTCGTTCCAGCGGGAGGCGATCCCGCTCATGAGGAGTGGCAACTATAGTCAGGCGCTGCTGCTCGTCACTACGCGCGTTGCCAAGGTCATCGCACAGGATGCGGGCGTTCAGATTACGACGCCGCAACTTGCCCCGGCTCCGGCGGAACGGCCCGAGCAGCCGAGCCGAGGCATGTCGACCGGCGGAATCATCCTGCTGATTGTCGTCGTAATCATTGTTCTCGTTACTCCGCTTCGCAGCTTGCTTTTCTGGATTCTGTTTTCTGGAATGTTTGGTGGAGGCGGCGGATATAGCGGCGGGGGTTTTGGCGGTGGGGGCGGCGGATTCGGCGGTGGGAGTGGTTTTGGCGGATTCGGCGGCGGCAGTTCTGGCGGTGGCGGAGGCAGCAGTAGCTGGTAGGGAGTGAGGGTACAAATGGTTCTGGAAAAAACAATCAACGACTTTGTCATCCGGCTGCGCGCAGCAGCTGGAGCGAACCTGGAGAGCGTGATCCTGTTTGGATCGGCGGCCGCAGGCGACTTCCATCCTGAGTTCTCGAATGTGAATCTGTTCTGCGTGATTCGCGACAGTTCGTTCGCAGCACTGCAGTCCATGGCCCCTGCCGTGAAGTGGTGGAATGCGCAGAAACAGCCGCCGCCTCTATTCATGACGCATGATGAGATCCGGCGTTCTACGGACGTATTTACGATTGAATTATTGGATATGCAGCAGCACCACCGCGTGCTTTTCGGTGAAGACCTCGTGCGGGGCCTGTCGATTCCGGCAAACTTGCACAGCGTCCAGGTGGAATATGAGCTGAGGGAAAAGCTGGCTCTGCTCCGACAGCACTTGCTGCTCGCCGCGGGTAATGACTCCCGCATGTGGGAGTTGCTGTTGCGATCGGTTTCGTCGTTCGCCACGCTCTTCCGCCACGCGCTTATTGTGCTGGGCCACGACGCGCCCGTGGGGAAGCGGGACGCCGTGCAGGCATTGTCAAAGCAGATTGGATTTGATGCTTCGGGGATTCTGCAGGTGCTCGACGTGAGGGAGGGCAGATCGGACCACAAGAAGATCAATGTGTCGGACGTTTTTTCGCGATATGTGGCTGCGCTGGAGCAGGTGGCGGCCTCAGTTGATAAAATGCTGGATTCGGGTCCCGCAGGTTCTAAGTAGGATTCGCGGATGCTGGTCTTCAGGAGAATGTCATGAGCAAGGCATTGATCGCAGTGGTTGTTATCGTGGCAATTGTATTGCTGGGTTGCCTGTTTTTCTTTGGGCAGTACGTAAGCGTGAAGAACACGCTGGTGAGCAAGAACGAGGCTGTGAAGGCAGCGTGGTCGCAAGTCGACATCGTGCTGCAGCGCCGCTCCGACCTGATCCCAAATTTGGTGGAGACGGTGAAGGGCTATGCGCAGCAAGAGGTTACGGTGTTTGGCGACATCGCGAAAGCCCGCTCTGCGCTGCTTTCAGCGGGTACGCCGCAGGAGAAGATTGCCGCTAATGGGCAGCTCGATGGAGCACTCGGACGCCTGCTGGTTGTGGTTGAGAATTATCCGCAATTGAAGTCGAACGAGAATTTTCTTCGCCTGCAGGACGAACTTGCCGGCACAGAGAATCGCATTGCGGTCGAGCGTAAGCGTTATAACGACACGCTGAAGGATTACAACACTTATGTGCAGCAGTTCCCCAACAGCTTTTTCGCGGGGTTTGCGGGATTCAAGCGTAATGAGGCTTATTTTGAAGCATCGCCGGGATCGCGTGAAGTGCCGAAGGTGAATTTCTCGAGTCCGGGTGCGGCGGCGCCACAGGCCACACCGCAGCCTGCGCCGGTGCATTAACAGGTTGCGGAAAAACTCGAGCCGCGGGTGAAAGCTGACCTCAGGCGCTGAAGCGCGGACGCATTTTGGGGTCCTAACGGCACGACTGAACGTCGGGCCCTTCCCGGGCCCGCTCGAATCAGAGTTTTTCCGCAGCCTGCCAGAGTACTGGCGGAAGGTGACGACGAACTTGCTACTAAGGAGCTGAAGGCAATTCCCAGCCTTCGTTCTTCATTTTATTGTTGGTCCAATGCTGAAGCTGCTCGAAGAGAACCGGGTCGATAACCGCGAAACGCAGCCCGACGCGGCCTTCGCCGCCGAACCAGACAATTCGGGCTTTCGCTCGAAAGATAGTCTCGCTGTCCGGGAGCGGAAAACTGACATCGAGCAGGCCGGTGAACTTCATCGGCTCTTTCAATCCATCCACTCCCATGCCGCCGGTACTGAGGTTTACGCCCTGGACGCAGACTTCTTCACCCTGCTGATTCTTTAATGCGACGGCAAGCTGGATGCGGGCGCGGAAAAACTTCTGCTGCTCGAGGCTGACGTACGCCAGAGAATTCGCGGCGTCGGCAGAATTTACGTTGATGTTGTATTCCTTCAGCTTCCGGCTCAGCGTGCGGCGGGAGATGCCGAGCTGGTCCGCCGCCTGGCTGCGATGACCGCCACTGCGCTCCAGAGCGCGAATGATCATCTGCTCCTCCATGCTGTCGAGATTGCCGACCGGTATGGACGCGGCCTGACGCTGCGCGACCGGGTTGCCAGACATAGCGTCTGTGATCTGTGATTTGTGGATCTCAGGGTTACGCGATTCCACGGCAACGCGCGCGATAAGGTTGCGGAGTTCACGAACATTTCCCGGCCAGGAATGCGAGAGCAACGCGGAAACCGCGTCGGGCGCGAAGGCACTGCCAGGATTCTTGAGACTGAGGAAGTGCTCGGCTAGCGCGACGATATCCTCAGGGCGGTCGCGCAGGGGAGGCACGCGAAGCTGAAATTGGCCGAGACGATGGAAGAGATCCTGGCGGAAACGACCTGCGGCGACTGCGGCATCGAGATCCTGATTGGTGGCGGCGATGATGCGGACATCGACTGTGATCTTGCGGTGGCCTCCGAGCCGGTAGAAAGGAGATCCGTCCAGCACGCGCAAGAGCTTGACCTGCGTCTGAATCTGCAATTCGCCGATTTCGTCAAGAAAGAGCGTGCCCTTGTCGGCGAGTTCGAACAGGCCGGGCTTGGATGCATCGGCGCCGGTAAACGCTCCCTTTTCGTAACCGAACAACTCGCTCTCGACCAGGTTCTCGGGAAGCGCGGCGCAGTTAATATCGACCCAGGGCCGGCTGCGCCGATTCGAAGACTGATGAATCGCGTGAGCGATGAGTTCCTTGCCGGTTCCGGTTTCACCGGTGACCAGCACGCTCTCGGCGTGGCCGGCAACACGGTCCACCATGCGCATGAAACGATGCATCACGGGACTGGCGAGGATCAGGTTCGTGCCATCAATCTCGCGAGAAACAGTGTGCGCCGCCTCGTCTTCATCTGGGCTTTGTTCATTCGCACTTTGTGCTCTTGCAACGGGGGCTTTGGTTGAGATGGAACCTGGGGTTGATTTCTCTTCCGCCACCGAGAACATTGCAACCATTCCTGCCGGTGCGGATTTAGCGTCGCGAAGCAATGTGACGGTCACGTCCGCCGTGAAAGTTTTCTCCGCTTTGTTCTGACACGAGTGCGAAGATCGATACTGGCCACCCTGCATGACTGCGGTGAGCATGGTCTTCTGCAGTTGAGTCTGCCCGGCGCCATCTTTTCCTGAGAGAAAAGACGCCAGAGTTCGACCCAGGACTTCCGCAGCGCTACGGCCTAAGATCTTCAACACCGCAGCATTACAGCCGGTGATTTTGCCTTTAGCGTCGGTGGATAGGACGGCGATTCCGCCGGCTTCGTCGGCATCGGGCGTTGACCTTGTCGGCGGCCCTTGCGGCTGCGAGTTGAGATTTACTGGTGGCATCCCGCGCGTTTGGAGTTGATCTTGACACAGCGAACCGCCGTTGGATTGAGGATGCGTCTTCCGATGATCACGAAAGTAACCTCTCATGTTGAGAGCCGACAAGAATCCATGCGGCGGAAGGTAGGCTCCAGCACAAATCGCCGAACAACCTGATGGTTGCTTTCTCAGGTTACTGAAGTAAGCTACTTAAAACCCTTTAGCCGCAATAGCATTTCACTGAACAGGCTCGTCTCGAAGTGTGCGCGGGGATGGCTTCTTGCGCCTCGGGCACGGTCTGTCTCCTCCCCTTGCAATAGCAGTGACGCAATGTCGACTCGGACGAAACTATTTGTCGGGATCACGGTCTCGCTCGGAATGGTGGTGCTGTGCTCCGCCCTCTGGCACTGGCAATCCGCTGATCTCACTCGATTTTTCTGTTATCTGGCGGTGGCCCTGCTGGCCTCGAGCCTGAAGGTACAGTTGCCCGGCATCGACGGCACCATGTCGGTGAACTTCCTTTTCATTCTTCTCGGCGTGATGGAGTTGAGCCTGCCGGAGACGCTGGTGATTGGCTGCACGGCCACGCTGGTGCAGAGCGTGTGGCACGCGCGCAATCGACTGGATCCGGTCAAGGTTCTTTTCAATGTTTTCGGCATGATGGCGAACGCGAGCGCGCTCTGCTACGTCAGTTACCACTGGCTCGAGCCGAGAGTAGGTCCGAATAAACCTATCCTGCTGATGATGGCGGCGCTGGTTTTCTTTTTGGCGAATACATTGCCCGTCTCTGTTGTGATCGCACTGACCGAAAACAGATCCGGCCGCAAAGTGTGGTCTGAGTGCTACTTCTGGTCGTTCCCCTATTACCTGGTGGGAGCGGCAGCGGTGGGGCTGGTTGGAATCATCAATCAACGCGCCGGGTGGCAGACCTCGTTGCTGGTGCTGCCCGTGATTTATTGGGTGTACCGCTCCTATCGACTCTACCTGGGCCGACTGGAAGCGGAGAAAGAGCGGGTGGAAGTTGAGAAGCGGCACGTGGAGCAGATTGCTTCGCTGAACATGCGAACCATCGAGGCTCTCGCCCTTGCGATCGAAGCCAAGGACCATACTACGCATACGCATCTGCAACGCGTGCGGACTTATGCGGTGGCAATCGCCAAAGAGATTGGCCTCTCGCCCGACGAGATCGAAGCACTGCGTGCAGCGGCGCTGCTGCATGACATTGGCAAACTCGCAGTGCCCGAGAACATCATCAACAAACCCGGACGGCTGACGCCGGAAGAGTTCGAAAAGATGAAAGTCCATCCGCTGGTGGGGGCGGAGATCCTGGATCGCGTCGCTTTCCCTTATCCAGTGGCTCCCATCGTGCGCTCGCATCATGAACGATGGGATGGGTCGGGCTATCCCGCTGGGCTTAGCGGCGAAGCGATTCCCATCGGTGCGCGCATTCTGGCGGTTGTGGATTGCCTGGACGCTCTGGCTTCGGACCGGCAATATCGGCAGGCCATGCCGCTTGATCGAGCCATGGATCGAGTGAAAGAACGCGCTGGAACCTGGTTCGATCCGAAGATCGTGGAGGTTTTGGAGCGCCGGTATGTGGATCTGGAACGCATCGCACAGAGATATGAAGATGGCTTTGTTCCTTGCGGATTCTCTAAAGATCTGCGAGTGGAACGCGGCGTTGCTCCCGCCGCCGGATTCGAGAAGTGGGCCGACAACTCGCAGAATGATTCCGACTTCCTGACCTCGATTGCATCGGCCCGGCAAGAGGCGCAAGCCATGTTCGACTTAAGCCAGGATCTGGGGAACTCGCTGAGTCTGAGTGAGACGCTTTCGGTGTTGTCGATGCGCCTGCGCAAACTCGTTCCCTACGACTCCATCGCCGTATTCGTGAACCGGAACGGCTGGCTGTTGCCGGAACTGGTGAGCGGCGAAAACTTTCGCGTGCTCTCGTCATTGAACATCCGCGTGGGCGAGGGCTTGTGCGGTTGGGTAGCGGAGAACTGCAAACCCATCATCAATGGCAATCCGGAAGTGGAGCCGGGGTATGTGACTGATCCGAAAAGCGCGACTCTGGCCTCGGCGTTGGCGGTTCCGTTGCAGGGATTGAATGGCGTGGTGGGCGTGCTGGCCATGTATCACTCCACTCAGGACGCCTTTACCGCGGACCACCTGCGGATTCTCTTAGCCGTGGCTTCGAAGGTGGCGCTCTCTGTGGAGAACGCCTTGAAGTATCAGCAGGCGGAAAGTTCTGCGACTACGGACTTCCTCACAGGGCTGCCCAACGCGCGCTCGCTGTTCGTGCACCTGGCGCAGGAAGTGACCCGATGCCGGCGCATGAAGACTTCGCTCGCAGTAATGGTCTGCGACATCGACGGGCTGAAAAAGATCAACGATTCCTTCGGGCATCTGGAAGGCGACAAACTGCTGCGCGAGTTCAGTACGCGGTTGAAAGATGCTTGCCGCGGTTACGACTACGTTGCCCGGATGGGCGGCGATGAATTTGTCATCACGGCCCCGGGCCTCACGGTCGAGGCGGTCGAGGAAAAGACAATCCGTTTGAACGAGGCGGCTGTGGAAGCGGGACGGCACACCTGCGGACGCGACGTCGTCAGCCTGAGCGTGGGAACGGCGTTCTGTCCGGAAGATGGCTATGACGTGGAGGCATTGCTCGCGGAAGCTGACCGGCGCATGTACTCCGTGAAGCAGACGCATCATGCGAAAGGCACCGCTGCCCAGGATTCTCTTGCGCACGGCGCCTCGGGAGAATAAATGCGCCGCCTGCGATGGAAAATTGCGGGGCATGCGCTGGCCCTGCTGGCGACTGTTCTTATCGGGGGATTGCTTTCCGCAACGTTGGTGCGCCTGGCGCCGGGCTTCGGAGTTGACGAGCGTGAACTCGATCCACACCTGAATGCGCAGAGCGTACAGGCGCTGCACGATGCCCGGGACCAAGACCGCAATGTCTTCAAGTTCTATTTCTCTTACATGAGTCGAGCCGCGCATGGCGATTTGGGATCCTCGCTCGCACTGGGACAGCCCGTCCGCACTCTGCTGCGCGATCGCGCGCCGCTCACGCTGCGATTGCTGGCTGTGGGTCTTGGACTCGCATGGATGCTGACCCTCACGCTGGCGTTGAGTGCGGCGTGGCTGCGGCTTTCCGTTTACGACACGGTGACCACGGTGGTGAGCGGAACGTTTCTCTGCCTTCCCGCCGCCGTGCTGGCTTTACTTTCGGTGCTGTGGAGTGTGCCCGGGTCGCTAGCGATTGCGCTCATCGTATTCCCGCACACTTATCGATACGCGCGAAATCTGCTGGTGAAAGCCTATTCCCGGCCGCACATCATCACGGCGAGAGCCAAGGGCTTGGGCGAGGCTCGCATTCTTTTCTGGCATGTCGTCCCGGTGGTGACGCCGCAGTTGCTGGCGGTGGCAGGAGTGTCGGTGAGTCTGGCGGCAGGGGCCGCGATTCCAGTTGAAGCTTTGTGCGGGTTGGCCGGCATCGGACAGCTCGCATGGCAGGCCGCGCTGGCCCGCGATCTTCCGCTGCTGGTTAACATCACAATCCTGGTGACGCTGGTAACCTTGCTGGCCAATTCCGCGGCAGATGTAATCGGTTATGTGGTCCGGGACCAGGAAGCATGAGGTTTTGGCGCAAAGTTGCATGCGTGCTTTTAGTGCTCGTGATCGGCGCATCGCTCGCCGCGAACTGGATTGCTCCTGCGGGGTATGCCAAGCAGTACCGCGATGCGATCGATGCTGCACCATCGCGAACTCACTGGCTCGGGACGGACGAGGTAGGACGCGACCGCTTTGCCCGCGTGCTTTATGGAACCCGGATCTCTTTGCTATTGGCTCCGGCTGCGGCTCTGCTTTCGACATTGATGGCAGCGTTTATTGGAGGACTGGCGGGATATCTGGGTGGCGCCTGGGCGCGGATGGCGATGGCGGTGACCGATTTGTTCATGTCGCTGCCCTGGTTATTTCTGCTGATCACGGCGCGGGCGTTGATGCCGCTGAATGTTTCCCCGTTGGTCTCAGTATTAGTGACGTTTCTGTTGCTGGGACTTCTGGGCTGGACCGCAGCGGCTCGAGTGCTGTGCACGACCGCAGGATCGCTGCGCACTTCAGATTTTGTGCGGCAGGCGCGGGCGGCGGGGCTGCCCCGGCAAAGGCTGTTTTGGATTCATGTAGTACCGAACTTGAAACCCGTGCTCTACGCGCAGTTTTGGATTTCGATTCCGGTCTTCATTTTGAGCGAGGCCAACCTGGGAATTCTTGGGCTGGGCGTGGCCGAGCCCATGCCCTCGTGGGGAAGCCTGTTGAAGGAGTTGGAAGGGTTGGTCTCGGTCGGTGAAGAACCATGGAAGTTTGTGCCCTTGATTTTGCTGGTGGTGGTGGTGACGTCGTTTCAGGTTTTGCTTTCCAGGCAGGAGGAGGTGGCCGCATGATGCGCCACAGAAAAAACTTAAAACAATTCGTAAACCCCTGCCGAAAGGCAGTCGCAGTTACGGTGCTTTGTCTGGGATCTCTGCTGGGACAGGCGCTGGCGCAAGGCGGCGGCCCACTGAAGTTCTGTCTGCGCTCGGAACCGAAGACGTTTGATCCTCTAAAGGTTGAGGACGATGCGTCGGGCGTGATCCGTTATCTGACGGGAGGCGTGCTGATCCGCGTGAATCGCCAAACTCAGGAACTCGAGCCTGGTTTGGCGATGTCATGGAAAGTCTCGAAAGATGGCCGGCAGATTTCGTTTCGCTTGCGCAGCGGCATTTCGTTTTCCGACGGCACGCCGTTTTCCGCGCAGGACGTGGCTTACACCATTCAACAATTGATGGACCCGTCACTGCATTCGCCGACTGGTGACGCTTTTCGTTCGGGCGCGGGGAGCGTCGAAACCAAAGTGATTTCTGCGAGTCAGATTTCGATCCGGTTTCCAGCTTCCGTGGCCGGACTCGATCGCTTGTTCGACCAGGTGGCGATTCTTTCCGAGCATTCGCCGAAAAAAGAGATGGCGGTGCTCGGGCCATTCATGGTGGTCGAGTACAAGCCTGGATCCTCGATCCTTCTGAAACGCAATCCCAACTATTGGAAGACCGACGAACAAGGCCGGAGACTGCCCTATCTTGATTCGATACAGCTGGATATCCAACCCAACCGCGATGTGGAGATGCTGCGCTTCAAGCGCGGCGAACTGGACCTGATCAACTCTCTCGACAGTGAGTATTTCGACAAATTGGCGGCGACGTCACCTCAACTCGTGCACGATGCGGGACCGTCGCTCGATAGCGAGCAACTTTGGTTCAACCAGGTGGCGAAGTCGCCGATACCGGACTACAAGAAGAACTGGTTCCGCTCGGCCGACTTCCGGCGCGCAATTTCGGAAGCGATCAACCGCGACGACTTAAGCCGCGTGGTCTTCCACGGTCATGCCCAGCCCGCCGTGGGGCCGTTCTCACCAGCCAATAAATTCTGGTTCAACAGCAAGCTGAAGCCTCTGGCCTACAGCCCCGATGCGGCTTTGAAGGAACTGCAGGCCGAAGGCTTCCGCATGGAAAACGGGACTCTCAAAGATAAAGACGGCAACGAGGTCGTGTTCTCCATTATCACGAACTCCGGAAATAAGATACGCGAGCGCATGGCGGTGCTGATCCAGGACGATCTGCAGAAGATCGGTATCCACGTGAACGTGGTTACGCTCGACTTCCCTTCCCTGATCGAGCGCATGACGCAGACTTTCGACTACGAAGCGATCGTCTTGGGGCTCACCAACGTCGATCTGGATCCGGATGGCGAGATGAATGTGTGGCTGAGTTCTTCGGAGAATCACCAGTGGAACCCGCAGCAGAAAGTTCCAGAAACTGCATGGGAAGCCGAGATTGACCGCCTGATGCGGGCGCAGGCATCATCGAGTGATGCGAAGAAGCGGAAAGAAGCCTTTGACCGCGTGCAGGAAATCGTAGTTGAGCAGCAACCGTTCATTTTCCTGATCAACAAGAATTCGCTCTCCGCAGTTTCGACCAACGTGCGCGGCGCCGCCCCAGTAATTTTGTCTCCGCAAACATTTTGGAATGCGGAATGGCTTACGGTCTCGGGGAAGTAATCGAAACTCTTTGTCACGGATTTACACGGATCGCACGGATCTGACAACTTAGGAACCACTGGTTACAAGGATGACGTCCGAAACTTCGCAAAACCAGACTCTGCTGTCGGCGCAGCTTTCCGTGCGCTATGCCGGCAAGCCGGCGGTTCTGCGCGACGTGCGGTTGGACATCCAGCGCGGCGAAGTGCTGGGACTGGTCGGGCAAAGCGGTTCTGGCAAGAGCACGCTAGCGCTGGCGATTCTCGGGCTCCTCGATAAGAAAGCGCAGGTTGAAGGCACAATCAAATTGCAGGAATCCGATCTGCTGCGACTTTCAGAACGCGAACTGCGCGCGCTGCGGGGACGCGCGGTCGCCCTGGTGTTGCAGAGTCCGCTGTCGTCTCTAAATCCCGCGCTCAAGATACGAACTCAGCTCAAGGAAGCCTGGCGGGCTCATGCGTCGGGCACGAGCGCAGACTGCGCCAGTGCAATTCGAGCTTCTCTGCAGAGCGTTTCCCTGCCTAGCGACGACGATTTCTTGCGTAAGCATCCCTCGCAGATGAGCGTAGGACAAGCCCAGCGCGTGCTGATTGCAATGGCCGTGATGCACCGTCCCGCGCTGCTCATTGCGGATGAAGCCACCAGCGCTCTCGACATAATTACGCAGTCCGAGATTCTGGCGCTGTTTCGCGAACTGAACCGCTCTACCGGGATGGCCATCCTCTATATTTCTCATGATCTGGCTTCGGTGGCAGGAATTTGCGACCGCATTGCCATTCTTCATCAGGGGGAGATCGTCGAGTGTGGAGCGACCGGGCAGATCTTCGCCAATCCACAACACCCATACACCCAGCAGTTGATGGCAGCGATGCCACGACTGCTGCCGTCGACGCCGCAGTTGCAAATGAAATCCGAGGCTGCGGCCGCGCGATAAATTCTTCCCAGCACTTTGCGCTCGGGTAAAACTCTGCGTGTGGACAGTCGGGCGCAAACCGTCGTCCTCCCTGGTCCCCCCATTCTTAGGGTAACCAAACCCAGCTACTGAAGTAACCTCAGCGAAAAAATTGGGCGGGACAATCTGTCCCATGCCCTCCATAGAAGGACAGAGTGGCCCAAACGCTCCGCGCACACCTCCTTCGATCTCCAATCATAGCAACCACTTGCGGGTAACGAATTGGCATTCTCCGTGCACAACTGAAGGCGGGTACAGCACACTCGTTCCACATTCGTTCGCACCAGATTAGTTCGCACCAGACAGGAAAAGGTGAGACTTATGTTGCACACGCTGAAGACTAAGAGCCCAGGTCGGAACCAGCCTCGGAGCGCAGCTTGGGGAAAACGCCTGAGCTTGCTGCTGGTTTTGGTTGCGGGAACCGCTTTCGCCCAAAATTGGGAAGGCAATGGCAAGATGGTCGGCAAGTTCGCTCCGGACCTCGCGCCAGTCGCGGCTCGATCGCAGAGTGCAGCAGCCAGTGAGACCGTGCAGGTAATCGTGCAGTACAGCCAGGTTCCTCAATCCCAGCAGGAAGGTAGAGTGCTGGGCATGGGCGCGCGCCTGAACCGCAGGATACATGTGGTCAAGGGTATCGCTTTGACCATCCCAGTAAGAGCGTTGCCAGCTTTGGAGGCGGACCCCGAGGTGGTTTCCGTAAACGTGGACCATCCCATGAAGGAACTGGATGACACTACGGACATAGCTACCGGCGTTCCTACCGCCTGGAGTGCTGGTTACAACGGAAAAGGCATTGGCGTGGCAGTGATTGACAGTGGCATCAACGGCAGTCTCCCCGATCTGTGGAATTCGAACCAGACTCATTCGCGCGTGGTCTATCACGAGGATTTCACGGGCACCGGGACCTCGAACTTGAGCGGGGCACAGTACGACCTTTACGGACACGGCACTCACGTCGCCGGAATCATCGGTGGCAACGGTTATCTCTCAGGCGGGAACTACATTGGAGTTGCCCCTGCCGTCAATCTCGTGGATCTTCGCGCACTGGATCTCAATGGCGTCGGAACCGACAGCACGGTGATCGCAGCCATTGAAGAAGCTATCGCGCTGCAGAACACCTACAACATCCAGGTGATCAACCTGTCGCTCGGGCGCGGTATTTTCGTCAGCTATACCCAGGACCCCTTGTGCCAGGCAGTGGAAGCGGCATGGAAAGCCGGCATTGTGGTGGTTGTGGCGGCGGGCAATTACGGCCGCGTTGGAGTAAACGGCAGCAACGGATTCGGCACCATCACCGCGCCGGGCAATGATCCTTATGTGATCACCGTAGGCGCAATGAAGAGTAACGGATCCACTTCGCCGTCGGCCGAAACCATTGCCAGCTACAGTTCCAAAGGTCCTACCACCTACGATCACGTGGTAAAGCCCGACATCATGGCTCCCGGCAACGACATCGTTTCGTTGGCTGCTCCTGGCGCCACGCTGGAAACTTTATTTCCAGCCGAACTGGTAAACGGCAACGACGGAAACAACGACTACTTCACGCTGAGTGGCACCAGCATGGCAACGCCTGCCGTCGTTGGAGCGGTTGCACTGATGATGCAGCAGAACAGCAATCTCACTCCTGACCAGGTAAAGGCGCGTCTGATGAAGACGGCATACAAAGTGTTTCCTACCTCCACGGTCGCCTGGGTGCCGCACCTCCAGCAGAACTTCACCGGCTTCTACGATCTGTTCTCGGTCGGTTCGGGTCTGCTCAATATGCAGACCGCGATTGCCAACACGGATCTTGCTCCTTCCACGGTGGGCTCCGCGTTGTCTCCGTCGGTGGTCTACAACCCGTCGACGGGCACGGTTTCTCTGGTTGAAGGAAACGGCTCCGTGGCGGCAGGCTCGGTGGTCTGGGGAGCGTCTGTAGTGTGGGGAGCATCGGTGGTTTGGGGCGCAAACGTAACTGGCAGTTCTGTGGTTTGGGGCGCTGCACTGCCCTGGAATGACAACCTGCTGAGCGCTTTCAGCGTGGTTTGGGGCTCGAGCACAGGAACGGCTACGCAAGCTACAAGCGTAGTTTGGGGTGCTGTCGCGTCGAGTGCCGATGGAGCATTCTCCGATGCCGGAGACGATGAGCAGTAGCCGTGTGCAATGACCGAAGAAAGAATGAAGATATGCAGCGCAATACACGGCGAACGAAAAGCTTCATCGTAGGCATGTTCCTGGCCGCGATTGCAGGGACGCTGTACGCCTCACTCGCGAGCCACGCCCTGCATCCGGCCTACGCAGTGGCTGTGCTGATGCTGGCCGCTGCAACCTCGCGAATGAAGATCAAGCTGCCCGGCATTGACGGCAACATGTCAGTCAATCTGCCCTTCCTGCTCATGGCAGTCGTGAATCTGAGCGCGCTCGAGGCGGTGTCGATCGCGTGCCTTTCCACGGTCGTGCAGTGCTGGCCGAAATCAGGCAGAAAATTCAGGCCGGAACAGATGCTGTTCAACGTCAGCATGATGGCGTTCGCTGCCAGCATGGCCAACGTGATCTGGAATGCGGGCTGGCTGGGGAGATCGGCCTGGGGAAGATCGCCCTGGGGATCGACCTGGGCTTCCGAACCGCTCATGCTCGCCTCGGCCACCGCCGCGTTTTTCGTCGGACAGACCGCTCCAGTGGCCGGCATCATCAAACTGGCCGAGGGCACAGCCATGCGCCGCGTTTGGCTGAGCATCGTACAACTGTCATTTCCCTACTACGTGCTGAGCGCTGGGATGACCTCAATGGTCAACACGGTCAGCCATCACCTGGGCTGGCAGGCAGCGCTGGTGGTCTTTCCGGTAATGTACGGCATCCACCGCTCTTACCGGTTGTACTTTCGCCCGGCGGAAGAAACTCCGCGCACCGTACCACTCGCCAGAGCGGCCCGCGCGGGAGCGTGAGCCAAGTCGGAATTCCAGCTGAAGCAAGAGGCCGCCCTCGCAGGCGGCCTTCGCTTTGCTCGCTAGTTGGGCATCACCACTGTGTCAATCACATGAATCACGCCATTCGATTGAAACACATTCGGGATGGTCACCAGCGCGGTTCCACCCTTCTCGTCTTTCAACATGATGTGGGTGCCGTCGTGCAGAGACACCCACAGCTTGCCACCTTCCACGGTGGTCAGTTCCGCCGTCCCGTTCCCTGCCTTGATCTGCTTCGTCAGGTCCGACGCACTCCACCGTCCAGCGACCACGTGATAGGTGAGCACCTTGGTTAGCGTGTCTTTGTTTTCCGGCTTCAAAAGCATGTCCACAGTGCCGGCAGGCAATTTTGCGAAAGCCTCATTGGTGGGTGCAAATACCGTGAACGGCCCCGGACTTTCCAGCGTTTCTACGAGTCCCGCGGCCTTCACCGCAGCCACCAGAGTAGTGTGATCGGCGGAATTCACCGCATTCTCGATGATGTTCTTGGTGGGATACATCTCCTGCCCGCCCACTACTGGATTCTTCATCCCGGCCACGGCTGAAGTTACAGCAATGGCAACCATTGTCAGCGCAACCGCAAGTTTTCTGTTCATAGTCGTTATCTTTATCCTTGCCCTTATCGGAATTTGGTTTCTTGACCTTCCCCTAAAGTACGAACGAGCCATGAATTCGGATTTACCCGAGCCCCTGCGGCCGGATGAGCGCAGATGGTTTGCTTTCGGAAAACAAAAAGCCTAGATTTGAGCCCGCGCCCACGGTCAAACAGGCTTGTCGACTAGCAAAGTGGAGTAGTGGAGAGGGTGTCGCCAAACGCGCGATCCTGAAAGTTTCCGGGAGGAGCTGCTCAATGCGAAACGGCTGGTTCCTGATTTGCTTCCTTGGAATATCCTGCGCATCGTGGGCGCAAGGCGATCGAGCATTATGGACCAACCTCATTGCGTTGCGCCCGGGGCAGAAGATTGAAATCGTTGAAATGAACTCGAAGAAGCATTCCGGAATCTTCGTGAATTTCTCCGAGAGAGCGATTCTCTACCAGGACGCGGCAGGCGGGCAGACTATCCCGAGGCCAGACGTTCGCAAAGTAAGACTCATGGAAAACAAACACCATTTGCGCAACATCGTAATCGGCGCTGCCGTGGGCGCCGGCGCAGGTGCCGGGATAGGTGCGGCGAAGTCCGAATGCTCGGGCCCCGACTGCATTAATGTGATTGGTAGAGGTGCCGTGGCGGCAATCGGCGCCACTGTCGGTGCCGCAGTGGGCGCAGTCATCGGAGCTCTGGTCCCAGGCCACCATGCGATTTACAGCGTAAACTAGCACTGGAGTGAACGAGATCAAAACGCGCGCCGCGGAATCCGCAGATGCCGAAAACATCGCGCATCTGGTGAACGCCGCGTTCCGCCCCGAACGCTTCTTCATTGATGCGGACCGCACCAATCCAGACAAAGTGCGGGAGCTTCTCGAAAAAGGAAAATTCCTGTTAGCTGAGGACGACGGTAAGCTGCTCGCCTGCGTCTACGTTGAGCTCCGCGGGGAACGGGGGTATTTCGGCTTGCTGGCCGTCGATCCTGCCAGGCAGCGAGCCGGCACAGGATCCCGTCTGATCGACGCTGCCGAAGACTACTGCCGCGCCGCCGGCTGCCGCTTCATAGACCTGACCGTCGTGAATCTGCGAAAGGAACTACCCGGATACTACCGGCAGCGAGGCTACGCGGAAAATGGAACCCTCCCTTTTCCGAGCGATCAGTATCCTCCCAAGATGCCCTGCCATCTCATCAAAATGTCCAAACCTCTGGGATAGCTTGAGGAGATAGCCTGAGGAAATAGCACGACCGGTGCAGACTACGAAGCTGGAGAGCGCACGCCATCCTGATGCACATAGCGAATCACCTCCACATCAGACATAGCAATCAGCCCTTCAGCCACCATCTCATCGAGCGCCGGCAGCAGCTTCCGTATGTTCTCGTCCGTATCGACTACCGACACCATGATCGGCCGGTCGGAAGACCAAAGCAGATGTTGCTTATGAATGAGCGTGCTTGCCCCATAGCCTTCGATGCCGCGAAAAACCGTTGCGCCGGCAATGTCGAGTTCACGGCACTTCACCACGATCGCTTCATAGAGCGGCTTGCCCTGCCATTTATCATCCTCGCCAAAGTGGATGCGCAACATTCTGGCCTTGCCTTGGAGTTTCATGTACGCGTCTCCTGCCGCCGGTCGGCCTTTTGATAATCGTGGGCGTACTTGATGATTTCCGCGTCGGATAGCACAACCAGCCCTTGCTGCACCATCTCATCAAGAATAGGCATGAACGCTTTCAACTTTTCTTCAGTATCAACCACCGACAGCAGGATGGGACGATCATGCGAGAGGCTAAGCGCGGCATCCTTATGAATTCTGCGATTCGCTCCGTAACCCAGAATCCCGCGGTAGACCGTTACCCCGGCAATATCGTGCGCCCGCAAGCCATTAACAATGGCTTCATACAACGGCTTCCCATTCCACTTGTCGTTTTCGCCGACGTAAATCCGCATCATCTTGGCTTTGCTCTCACGCTTCAAGGCCGGCGCCTCGGGCGCAGGCTGCTTTTGTTTTTTCTCAGCCGGCTTAACGATGGTAGTGTCTTGCATCTCAATCAGCCCGGTACCAGCCATCGTCTGCAGTTTGGGCAACAGTTCCTCTACCTTCGTTGCGCTTTCGACGAATTCGATCTTGACCGGCAGCCCCGTCGCTAACTCCACCACACGATCCGTGTGCAGATGATGATCGGACCCAAATCCCGCAATGCCCCGCGTCACCGTCGCACCGGCCACCCCGTGAAAGAAGAGAAAATCCAGAATGGCAGCGTAGGCGGCGCTCCCGTGGTACTGCTGGTCCTCCGCTACGTAGAGGCCGACCTTCTTGCCAGGTCCCGCTGTCAGCACGTTTTCCTCCTGAAAATAGAGCCCTCGCCGGCCAGAAATTTCATCCCACACGCTCCAGCCTTCATTGGATCGCCCGACCTGCCATCATGCCTCCCCACACCGCAGCGAACCCCACCACCACGCTCGCCGCTACATAGAGCAGCCCCATCCCGATCTGTCCATCCTGAATCGTCCGCAGCGTTTCAAACTCGAAGCTGGAGAAAGTCGTGTAGCCGCCGATGAACCCGATCGGAATCAGGTATCGCCAGTTGGGGCTCCACTGCGTTCTCGCAGTTAGGAAAGCAAAGACCAGGCCAATCAGAAACGATCCCGTAATGTTGACCACGAACGTTCCGTAGGGAAAACGACTCCCCATTCTGCTGCCGATATAGCTGCCCAGCCAGAAACGCAGGATCGAACCGAGACCGCCTCCAACGCCTACCATCAGGTATTTCAGCAAGTCGCTTCGTTCCTTTCCTCGTCACAACACAATGTTTGTCATTCTGGAGCACAGCGAAGAATCTGCTGTCCGCGCCCGCATCTCTGCTCAGCCCGTAAATCTACCTCAAATTCGGTAGCATACTAACAACTCTCTGCGGATTAATGCCGGTGCCATAACTCCGTGACAAACCATCCGCTTGTCAGGAGTCATCAGCTGTGCCCGGCATGAAGAATGGGGACAGCGGTTAGCGGTGAACCCCTTCACCGTGGTGAACACCCTAAGTACAGCAAAACAAGCTGCTTAAAGTCAACGGCTTTTTCACCCTAATCCGCCGTCCGCCGCGTCCAGAGCCAGGTTTAGAGGCAAATTTATTACCAGAAATTCTCCTGTTTTAGCGCTACAATACCACTGCGAGATTGAAGACTTCCCTATCGCGCCGCTTGGCCATCGCCGGCGGCATTCGGGTTCAGGCAGAAGTGAAACTCTCAGGACCGTTCACTCAGAAGGAAAACAAAATGACGAACCGCATATTCATAACGCTGCTGTTGTCCATGGGGCTTGCGCTCTCCGCCTTTGCGCAGCAGACCACCTCGAACTCAAGCGCGCAGCCGGCAACATCCACGAGCCGGGGCGCTCCCGCTCCTCAGCCCTTGACGGCATCCGGCGAAGGACCGTTGCAGTCTCCTCGTCCCAAGGATTTCTGGGATGGCGATGAGCCCAGCCTCACCTGGCTCATCCTGCATCCGTTCGCCAGCAAGCAGTACGTTCGGCGGCATGTTCAGCCCATCCAGGACCGGGTCAACGAACTCGATGAGATCACTGCGGTAAATAGCCGCACGATCAAGGACATCGATGCCCGCTCCCAGAAAGGCATTCAAATGGTTTCCGCCAAGACCAGCCTCGCCGATGAACGCGCGCAAGACGCGGCCAACAAGGCGCAAATGGCCCTCCAGACTGTCGCCTCCCTCGACACTCGCATCACCACCGACCAGAGCGCGGTCGGAAACATCGATCAGTACAAGTCCGGCGCCCAGACCGAGCTTCGCTTCCGTCCCGGCCAGACCGTGCTCAGCAAGCAGGCCAAGGACGCGCTCGATGAATTAGCCGCGCAAGTGAAGGACCAGCACGGTTACATCATCGAAGTGCAGGGCTTCTCCGCAGGCCGCGGTCAGGCCGCAATCCTCCACTCCAAAAAGATGGCGGACTCCGTCGAGCGTTATTTGGTCCAGAACCACGAGGTTCCCGCCTATCGCATCTTCGTGATCGGGATGGGCAACGCTTCCGAAGAAAAACATACGGCCGGCACACGCATCGAAGTGAGCCTGCTGAAAAGCGATCTCGAGCAGACTGCCAAGCAATAACAATCAACGACTGTTTCTTACCTGCCGCAGGGGGATATGAATCCCCCTGCGTCTTCCTCATGCTTCAACTTCAGATGACCTTAGTGACCAAGCCAGCACTTTCGGGCCGTTGTTTTCTTTCCCGATCGGAGGAGAATGCTGGAAAGGCCGCGACCCGGGCCGCAACCGCGACATCCAAAGCTGTATGCAGAAGAAAGCCGTGAGGCAAAAAGAGGGGCCAGCATGACAATCGGCGAACCAGCAAATCACGAGAAAAATCCAACTCTGGCTGGACAAACGGCGGGAACGCCGCAGGATCAAGATGCAGACGAGGCCCGACGAATCCGCCGCCTCCAAGTCATGATGAGCATGGTAACGTCAGTGATCAGCCAGGATCCCGGGCTCACCGTAGAAGAGGCGTCCGAACTTGCAGCCGGCGCGAAGCGCGCCGCCCTTGCCATGTTTCCCGACAAAGAGCTAGCCTACGATCTTCTCTACAAACCCCGCCTGCAGCGATTGATGCGAGAACGCTTCCGCCTGCAGTAGGTAGTATTGTCATCCTGAGCAAGCGTTCTTTGCGCGGCGAAGGATCCGGGCGAGCTGCGCGATGTGTCGCGTTCTTCGCGACACAATGATCGCGCGCTTAGCTCGCTTCCCTATTACTCATCCACCACGGAATTCCGCAGCGTCCCCACGCCTTCCACACTGATCTCCATCACATCTCCCGCCACGACGGGCCCCACGCCCTGCGGCGTCCCCGTAGAGATCAGGTCACCGGGAAAAAGAGTCATAACCTGCGCGATGTAGCGGATGACAACATCCAGTGGAAAAATGAAATCCCGCGTATTCCCCGACTGCCGCACCGCGCCATTCACCCGCGTCTCGATCCCAACCCCGGCCCAGGGATCGAGATCAGATCCCTCCACCACTACCGGTCCCACCGGACATGACGTATCAAATCCCTTGGCCCGCGTCCACTGTCCATCTTTATTCTGCCAGTCGCGCGCCGTCACGTCGTTCAGACAGGTGTAGCCGAGAATATACGGCCGCACGTCCTCGTCAGCCGCGAGCTGATAGCAAGTCTTGCCCATGACCACGCACAACTCGCCCTCATGATCCACGCGTTCCGAACCTTTCGGCCGCCGCACCACGCCTCCCGGCCCCAGCAGCGCCGAGCTGGGCTTGAAGAACAGCAGCGGTTCCTTGGGGACCTCGTGGCCAAGCTCCGCAGCATGTTCCCGATAGTTGCGGCCTACGCACACGATCTTCGACGGCCGCACCGGCGCCAGCAACGTCGCCTCATCCAGCGCAATCGGGTCGATCCGGCGCGTACGCAAACCCTCCACGTCGCCGTCAGATTCTTCCGGAGCCGTCAGCAGAATTCGCAGAATCGACTCGCGTCCCGCAACCGGCTCCACAAGCCCGTAGTGCGCCTCACTATTCAGTTGAAAGCGGCAATATTTCATCGATATCTATCTAACCACGAGACCCGGAAATTCACCCAGACTTTTTTCCGCTGTCATGCTGAGCGAAGCCGAAGGGGATTCCCTGCACAGATGTGCCACCACCGCCTTCGCAAGGCATTTCTACGAATGCCCGCGCTCTCTTCTCCCGAACGCCGAGACTTTTTCCATCTACGGCACACTCTCGCTAGCTTCCTCCGACCGCACACTCTCATTCCCCCGCAAATCCAGCGCCGACACTGAATAAAAATATTTCGTCCCTGAGACCACTTGCACATCGCGAAACGCCGGAATCTTGACCGGCTCAGAATTCACCTTAACTGGCGCCCCGCCTTCCTCGTGACGATAAACGTTGTACCCGTCAAGATCCGCGTCCGTAACCGGAGCCCAGATCAAATCGATGAACGGCTGCTGCCCTGGCCCTGAAAACACCGCCTGCAACCCCGAAGGCACGGCCGGCGGAAATACATCGTCGGCAAACACTTTCACTTCAGGAGTGTCGTCGCCCTCAATCGTCACCTCCGGTTTTCCCGGCTGCGCGATCACCGTGAAAGTGGTTACGTGATAGTAATAGGTCTTCTCCCACTCGAAACTCTGGTCCGTGAGTGAAAGATTCGTCTCCATTCCAGCCTCCCGCTCGCCCACAAGGATCTCTTGTTGACCGCCCTCGATCCGTCGATGAACTCGGTAACCACGGCGGAGAGAGTTGGGACTCGGTAGAGACAGCAGCGGGCCGGACCACGCCAGCACCACGCCCTGCGCCGTGAGTCGAGCGCTGAAATCCGTTGGCGCAAGCAGAGTTTCAGCCAGCGGAACATGCACCTGATTCGACAATCCAGCGGCGCGACCGTCCCGGTTTAATACTTCCACTGCGTAAGTCGCCGAGCTGAGGGCAGTACGAAGCCGAAGGTCGAGGGGCAGAGTGTCCGTATAGCTGGCCGTCAACTTCTGTCCAGCTGTTTTATTCTTGCTCGCAAAGTCAGCCGGCGGCGCAGCCTCGCCCACAGGCTTACCACAAGCAGTAAGGATCGCATCCAGGCTCCGGCAAATATTCGTCTTCCCCAAATAGCGGACCCGCTGCCGGTCCTCGGTCCGCGGAGGGATCGTCCAGGTAAGCGTAACTTTGGCGCCTTTCCGAGCCGCGTGCAGGTCCGCCGGCGGCCGTGGCAGCTCCAGTGTTGGCGGAAGCGGCGCACCAATCGATGCGCATCCGGTCAGCCAAACCAAAGCCGCCAGCCCCAGCCATTGTCCTCGTAGAAGCTTCATGCGCGGAAACTACAGACTACATCAGTTGCCCGGCTCGCGTTTGTCGCCCACCTTCTCACTTCGCCAGCCGGTTGTACTTCTGCAGCACTTCCCGCAGCCGATCATGGGGCAGCGCCACTACGGTATGCCCGTTGATGCCAGTCATCGTTTTCGCCGCGACCATCGCATTCACCACCGCCTCTTCCGTGGCCTGCACTGTCGCCAGAAAAATTGGATTGATGTCGTCATTGGGCAGCATGCTGATTTGAGTGGCATGGTTCGCCGACGCCGCGCCAGCATTCGCCGTAGAAAAGGCGATGAAGATATCTCCCGACCCATCGCCCGAATAACTCCCGTCCCGTCCCAGCCCCAGCGACACTCTCTTGGCCACGCGTTTCAGTTGCGTTGGAATCAGCGGAGCATCCGTCGCCACCACAACGATGATTGACCCCACGTCGTCATCCCAGACGCTCGCTCCTCCAATCTCGCGCCCCACCGGCACGCCCGCAATCCGCAACTGATCACGCTGTCCGTAATTGCACTGCACCAGCACTCCCACTGTGTATCCGCCGTATTTCGCGGCAAGCACTCGCGAAGCCGTGCCAATGCCGCCTTTGAACTCGTTGCAGATCATTCCCGTACCGCCGCCGACATTCCCTTCTTCCACCGGGCCGCCGTGAGCGCTATCCAGCGCATGAAAAACGTCTTCGGGCTTCACATGAAATCCATTAGTGTCATTCAAGTAGCCATCCCAGGTTTCGGCCACAACCGGCAAGGACCACGAATAGCCCTCCTTGTCAGGGCCGCCATGTTTCAAGCGCCACGCGATCACAGCATCGCGGACCGTGCCCACGCTGTGGGTATTCGTGATCATCACCGGACCTTCAAGAAAACCTGATTCCTCAACCCAGGTCGTGCCCGTCATCTCGCCATTGCCATTCAACGTGAACCATCCCGCAAATACCAAATCGCTCGAATCTTTGCCGCGCGGAAACACCGCAGTCACGCCCGTTCGCACCGGTCCCACGCCGACTTTCAAAGCTCCGTCGCCAGAGATCAGCGTCGTGTGACCAACCTCTACTCCTTTGACGTCAGTGATCGCATTCAGCGCCCCCGGTACACCATCAAAAGGCGCTCCAAGATCGCGGGCCCGAGGGCCAGTCTGGCCGCCGGCAAAAGGCATCAGAATCGCCCAGCCTGCCAGCACAACCGAAACCGCACATATCCTTTTCATCATCATGGCCTCCACAGTATCAAATGGTTCCCATTCGCGTCCGGGAAATGTCCACATTTGAAATAGCGATTTCACCTAGTGAGCACAACACCTTGACAATCGCGCACACCGGGAAATAAAGTTGCGGGCACTGTTGCCGTTCAGTCGCGCCGTTCACACCACAAGCCTGGCGCACCCAAGTGCATCAAAAAGGAGCGCGCAATGCACCGTTTAACGCGTGCAGTACTGGTCGTTCTGCTTCTCACCGCTCTTCCTCTCACCACGTTCGTCCAGGCGCAGTCCTCCACCACTTCCCTTCGCGGAACCGTTTCCGATCCTCAAGGCGCAGTCCTGCCAGATGCCACCGTAACTCTTTCCAGCCCAGCCACCGGTTTTTCCGAATCGAAAAAGACCGACCGGGATGGCGTCTATCAATTCCTGCAGCTTCCTCCTGGAACCTATACCCTCACCGTAAACAAGCCCGGATTCGCCCCTCTCAAAGAGAACGACCTGCAATTGCTCGTCAACGTCCCGGCTACGTCGAACCTTTCCATGCGGGTCAAAGGAGAAGTAAATGTGGTCGACGTTACCAGCACCGGCGTGCAAGTCAACAGTCAGGACGCCACCATCGGCAACGCTTTCGGCACCACGCAGATCGCGGCGCTGCCTTTCGAAGGCCGTGATCCCACCCAGATTCTTAGTCTGCAACCCGGCGTAACCTTTGTAGGAGCCCAAACCAACGCGCAACAGGATAACGACAGCCGCGGCGGATCCGTAAGCGGAGCCCGGAGCGACCAGACCAACATCACGCTGGACGGCATCGACGACAACGACCAGGTCAAAGGCTACGCCTTCGAAGGCGCTCTGCGGTCCACTCTCGATTCCCTGCAGGAATTCCGCGTCACTACCAGCAACTCCAATGCCGACGAAGGCCGCTCCTCCGGAGCCCAGGTAGCGTTGGTCACCAAAGGCGGCACCAATACTTTCCACGGCACAGCTTACGAGTACAACCGCAACAATGTCGGCTATGCCAACGACTGGTTCAATAAGCAAGCGGAACTCGAATCTGGCCTCCCCAATGTTCCCGGCCAGCTGATCCGCAACACCTTCGGCGCAACGGTTGGCGGCCCTATCCGCAAAGACCGTGTGTTCTTTTTCTTAGCGTACGAAGGTCAGCGCACCAGGGAAAATGCCCAGCTGACGCAAACCGTGCCCAGCAGCAATCTCCGCAACGGCATCATGCAATACCTCTACTGCCCCACCCCCAACGCTTCGCCATGCCCAGTCACGGATGATGTCGAGACTCTAACCGCTGCCCAACTGCAAGGCATGGACATGCAGGCCGCGGGTAATGGAACCTGTCCCTGGGCCACGGCGGCCGGTTGCGGCCCAGATCCCAATGTCGAGGCTCTCTTTAATCAATACCCTCAGTCCAATTCCACCGCAGTCGGAGACGGCTACAACTTTGTCGGCTACACCTTCGCCGCGCCCACGCCCGGCTCGCTTAACACCTACGTCGCCAAGTTCGACTTCAATATCAATCAGAACCAGCACGTCTTCGTGCGCGGCGGAATGCAAGGCGACAACACTGGCTCTGGGCCGGAATTCCCCAACCAGCCGCAAAGCCTGGTATCGACCAATACCAGTAAAGGCGTGATCGCGGCTTACACCGCGACCTTGCGTTCGAACCTCGTCAATAATTTCCGCTACGGATTCATCCGCCAGGGATACGGCACAATCGGCCAAATCGCCCAACCCTACGTCCTTTTCGGAAACGGACCCACTCCTCTTTACGCTCTGACCAACACCACCCAGGTGAATGTGCCAGTGCACAATTTCGTTGATGATTTAAATTGGGTGAAAGGCAAACACACACTCGGATTCGGCGCCAACCTCCGCATCGTTACCAACAACCGCAGCTCGAATGAAGATTCCTTTCCGTACGCCCGGATCTACGATCTTTGGCTCGCTCCCATCGGAAAAGTCGCCGGCTCCGGCGGAAGTCTCGATCCCGCCGCCTTCGGGTACCCGGCAGTCGATTCAAACACCTTCCAGACAGGCTACGATTGGCCCGTCATGGCTCTCACTGGATTGCTCGATTCCTCCTATTCGAACTACAACATCACCAAAGAAGGCAACGCGCAGGCCGTAGGCTCGCCCGCCGTACGCCATTTCCTCGCTCATGAATTTGAAACCTACATCCAGGATTCCTGGCACGCCACGCCGCAACTCACCCTCACCTATGGCCTGCGCTACACGCTTCTGCAACCGCCCTACGAGACCACCGGAACTCAAGTAGCTCCTTCGATCAGTCTGGAAAACTTTTTCCAAAGCCGTTCCGCCGCTATGCTCGCCGGGCAAACTTACAACCCGCTGGTCACCTTCGCCCTCTCCGGACAAGCCAACGGCCGCGCGCCATACTGGGCCTGGGATTATGGCAACGTCGCGCCCCGGCTCGCCTTCGCCTGGTCTCCCAAGCCTGAGAGCGGCTTCTGGAAGCGCGTCTTCGGCGACTTCGGAAAAAGTTCGATTCGCGGCGGCTACGGTATGTACTATGACCACTTCGGTCAAGGCATCGTCGACAGCTTCGACCGAAACGGTTCCTTCGGACTGACCACATCCATCCAGAACCCCATCGGCCAGTACGACGTCGACACCTCGCCGCGTTTCACCGGTCTCTACAACATCCCGTCGGCGTTAATTGCTTCGCCCCCGACCGGAGGATTCCCCCAAACGCCGCCAGTAGGTCTTCCCTACGGCGCAACAATTTACTGGGGCCTCGACGACAGATTGAAAACGCCGTACTCGCACGTTTTCGATTTCTCCATCAGCCGCGAGTTCCCCCACAACTTCGTCCTAGAAACCTCGTACATCGGCCGTCTCGGCCGCCGCCTCTTGCAGGAGGAAGATCTGGCCATGCCCCTGGACATTCGCGACCCGCAGTCGGGCATGGATTATTTTTCCGCCGCCACTATGTTGACCAAGGCAGCGGTAAACAACGTTCAGATTCAAAACATTGCTCCCATACCTTTCTGGGAGAATGTCTTCCCCGGCGCAAAAGGCACGCTTCTCGATAACAACGACTTAGGTTGCGCCCCGGGATCCTCAACCTTCACCGGGCCAACCGCCAGCGCCACGCAGGCCATGTACGGCCTCTATTCCTGTTTCGTACACAACGAAACTGCCGCCCTCATCAACACCGACGTCCCCGGCGAGGCTGCGGAAAATCTGCCGAGCGCGACCCCAGGCCCCGGCGGATGTTACCCCTCCTGCGCCACTCTCGGCGGACAAGTAACCCCCTATGCCTTCTTCAATCCGCAATTCACCTCGCTCTACGCTTGGCGCAATACCGGAACCAGCTCCTACCACGGATTGCAGGTGACGATCAGACGCGGCATGACCCACGGCCTGCAGTGGGATTTCAACTACACGTTCTCCAAGTCGATAGATATTGGTTCCAACGCCGAGCGCATTAACCAATTCGACGCCTACTACCAAGCCGATCAGATCATCAACTCATGGTCGCCCGCCCAACTTCGTGCCGTATCCGATTTCGACACCACTCACCAGTTCAATACCAATTGGGTGTACGAGCTGCCATTCGGTCGCGGCCGCAGTTTCGCCGCAACCTCCGGCCGATTGCTGAATGGAATCGTCGGAGGCTGGCAGTTGTCCGGCCTGGCGCGTTGGACCAGCGGCTTCCCCACCACTATCGAAACCTTCACCTCGTTCCCCACCAACTGGGAACTCCCCTCGGCCGCGATCTTAAACGGTCCCAAACCGAAGACTGGCGAGTTCATCGATCAGAACGGCAATCCGAATCTGTTCCAGAACCCAACCACTGCCCAGGGCGACTTCCGCTACTCCTACCCCGGCGAGTCCGGACAGCGCAACGAGCTTCGCGGACCCGGCTACTTCGGCATCGATACCGGCCTGAGCAAGCAGTGGCCGATCACCGAGTCCCAGAACCTGAAGTTCAGCTGGGAAATCTTCAACCTCACCAACTCCGTACGCTTTGACGTTTCCGCTTTGCCCCAAAGCACCGGACAGCTCGACCAGCCCCAGGGAGTCTTCGGGAATTACAGCAACACACTCACCAAGCCCAGAGTCATGCAGTTCGCATTGCGCTATAGTTTCTGACCTTTGCCGCGTGAAATCTTTGCTTCGAGGGACCATGCCAAACTTCACCCGCTATTTGTTTTGCTTGCTGATCGCATTCGCGCTCGTACCGTCACGCGCAACTCAGGCGCAGTCAAAACCTGCAGCCGATCTGATCATCAGGAACGCAAAGATCTGGACAGTCGACAAGTCCCTCCCCATCGCCCAGGCAGTCGCGGTATTAGGCGACCGCATCGTCGCGGTAGGTACCAATGCAGAAGTCGACCCATGGCGCGGCTCCAACACAAAAGTGATCGATGCGGCAGGAAAACTTCTCTTACCCGGCTTCAACGACGCCCACGTACATTTCGTCTCCGGAGGCGAACAACTCGACAACGTCCAACTGAAAGATGTCGCGAATCCCCAGGAATTCGCCCGCCGCATCGCCGAGCGCGCCAAAATCACTCCCAAAGGCGAGTGGGTCTTAGGTGGCAACTGGGACGAAACCAAGTGGAATCCGCCCAACATGCCCACCAAGGAGATGATCGACGCGCTCACGCCCGACACTCCCGTCTTCGTCAGCCGCTACGACGGCCACATGGGACTAGCCAACTCCCTAGCGCTGCGTCTAGCCGGCATCACCGCCCAAACCCCTGACCCGCCCGGCGGCACCATCGTTCGTGATGCTCAAGGCAACCCAACCGGCGCCTTAAAAGACGCAGCCACCGACTACATCGACAAAGTGATTCCGCCGCTCTCCCACGACCGCCGCGTAAAAGTAGTCAAGCGCGCGCTGGCCTACGCTGCGCAAGTAGGCGTCACCAGCGTGCAGCACATGGTCGCCAGCTACGCCGATATCGAAGTCTATTCCGAACTCCTCCAGAGTGGCGAACTCACCACCCGCATCTACGCCGCCCCGTTAATCACTCACGTCGACGACCAGGCCAAACTCGGCATCGGTCACGCTTTCGGAGGACCCTATCTCCGGATCGGCGCTCTAAAAGCTTTCGCCGACGGCTCGCTCGGCTCCGGTACTGCCTACTTCTACGAGCCGTTTCTGAATCAGGGAACCAATCGCGGCCTGCTCTCCGACGAGATGCATCCCATCTCACTCATGCGCGATCGCTACATGGAAGCCGACGCCGCCGGCCTCCAGATCTGCACCCACGCCATCGGCGACGAAGGTATATCGACCATCCTCGATCTATATGCTGACGTAATCAAAGCCCACGGCGAAGCCGACCGCCGCTTCCGCATCGAGCATGCCCAGCACATGGCCGCAAAAGACTTCGAACGCTTCGCCCATCTCCACGTAATCGCCTCCGTCCAGCCCTACCACGCCATCGACGACGGCCGCTTCGCCGAAAGCCATATCGGACACGACCGCGCCAGCCGCACCTACGCCTTCCGCACATTTCTCGATCACGGCGTTCGCCTGGCCTTCGGCACCGATTGGGAAGTTGCCCCGCTCGACCCCGTCCTCGGCCTCTACGCTGCCGTAACCCGCGCCACGTTAGACGGCAAGAATCCCAACGGCTGGTTCCCCGAGCAGAAGCTGACGGTCGCAGAAGCCGTCGAAGCCTATACCATGGGCTCGGCCTACGCCGAATTTCAGGAAAAAGAAAAAGGTTCGATCACGCCCGACAAACTGGCGGACATGGTTCTGCTGAGCGATGACATCTTCACCATCGCTCCCGAACAAATCCGCGACGTCAAAGTTCTCAAAACAATTGTCGGAGGCAAAATAGTCTGGGATGCAGGCGCAGCCCAGGCAGCATCGTCGAAGTAATCGTCACCGGCCTTGACTCTTCACCTTCTGAGCATAGCCAAAGATCAGGAACACCAGGGCCATCCCCATCAAAAAGCCGCCGGCAAAGTCCGAATAGCGCTCGTGCGTAAAGTGTTGCAGAACAATCCCCCCCACCAAAGCAATCAATCCCACCGGAACAAACGGACTAATCTTGCGCTCACTCATGCCGCCTCCGTCGCATCAACATCTAGTCCAGAAACCTCGGCCCAATTTCCCCAAACTGGTGCCGCGAGGGGGGGATCGAACCCCGCGGTCCTTTCGGACCTGCGGATTCTGGTCTCCCAAGTATTCGATTATATTATTGTTAACGAGTAACTTACATCGCACAAAGCGTGAACATATGTAAGTGAGTGTGCCGGGCCGCCATACCTGATTGAACGAATCATTTCTTTTGCGTGAAGACTCTAGGGGAATCCAAGCTCGATTCGGCTTGCTCCATCGCGGGATTTCAGTCGTTCGGCGGAGAGTTCCAGGTCCGAACTGGTGCTGCTGCACGATGCCGTCGCGGCTCGCGGTTGACGAAGATGCAATAAGGGCTGAGAGCTTCCCCAGCTTAGTATTCAACCCATTCCGTAAAGTGTGCGGCCAGAGCGGTGCGCCTTGCGGTAAGCCGTCATAGTACTCCGCCCAATCCGCAATCTTACCCTATAGAAGGGCTCTATCAAAATTGTTTGAAGGGCCGTTCCCAAGGTCCCGCAGGACGCTCAATACCAGCTCTTCCTCTGTCGCTGAAATCGACATTTCACTCATCTCCGCTCCCTACTGCTAGTTCGCGCCGCTAAACCAGGGCCGTACCTCCATCAACCACAACGATCTGGCCGGTGCTGAATCCTTCCCTCATCAAGAACAGATGGGCTTGCGCAATGTCATGAGCCTCGCCGACTCGTCCCACAGGCAGACGCTTGCCCACGCTTTCAAAGAGCTGCTCCCTTTCTAGTGAGCTCATGTTCTGCCACAGGTTCGTCCGGACGACTCCGGGGCATACAGCGTTAACCCGGATCGGTGCCAGCTCAATGGCCAGGGCGCGCGTTAAAGCTTCGATAGTTCCGCAGACGCTCGCGGCAATTACCCATCCACTGAGCGGCCGCCGGCCGGCGATTCCGGTCGTGAGAACGATAGAGCCTCCCTTGCGAATCTGCGGACTCCCGTATTTGACCGTGGCAAGTGCAGACCAATAACGCAGTTCAAATGCGCGCCTAGCCCCCTTGAGATCCGTGGTAGCAAGATCGCCCACTTGCAGGCTGTCACCTGCGGTGAAAACCAGGTGATCGAAGGCGCCAAGGTTCGTGAAAAAGCTTTCCACAGCCTTTTCGTCCGAGACATCAACCGTCTGCCCGCGCGCCTTTCCTCCGACAGATTTAACGGCTTCCTGAACTCGTTCGGCGTTGCTGGAGACGATGACGACCTCGGCTCCCTGCAGTGCCACCTGCTCGGCGACGGCCAAACCAATTCCTGACGACCCACCTACGATAATCACGCGCTTATTGTCGAAATCCTTTTCCGGTGGCATTGAATTCTCCTTTCATGCAACGCGTCCCGCCACAAACCAGCTTCGTTCCAGCCGGGCTCTACGAAGCTTTCTGAGCCAGAACTTTGTTTGACGACGGCCTGAGAAGATCCGCAAGCTTCATGTTGCGTAACAGTTCCGCGCGGACACGGTCGGCAACACCATTGACGATTTCCGCTCCGTCCTGGGCAGGATCTATATGCACTCGGAACGGGCGTGTGCCGAAGGGCATATCAACGACCTTGACGATAGCTTTCGCCACTTTCGATACGTCGGCGTCCGCCGCCTCGGTCAACTCAAGGCCCTTCATGATCTCCTTCGCAAGACTGGCGGTCGGTCCGGACTCATACTCTTTCAAGCGCACTTTGTCCTCCGGCGATCCCGCGTGCGCGAAGTGATTCGTGCCGGAAGTGAATGCACCTGGAACGACGATCGTGGTCTCGATGTTCCATCGCGCCAGTTCGCCCGCACAGCTGACGGCGAGACCATCCATGCCGGCCTTGGCGGCAAAATATGGAGCCAGGTATGGCGGCGTTCCTCCGCGGGTGCTCCTGCTGCCGACCCAAATCACCAAGCCTTTGCCCTCTTGCCGCAGAACCGGCAGGGCGGCTCGGTTTACACGCTGTGTGCTCAATACATTCACGTCGTAGAGCTCCGCAAGCTGCTCGGGCGTAAACGCTTCGGCAGGACCGAAGACCATGTGACCAGCGTTGTGGATCACGACATCGAGTCGCCCGTTCTGACTCACAATGTTTCGAATCGCCGCATCCACAGATTCTTGCGAAGCAACATCCAGTTCGATGGTGCGCAGATCGACCTTATTCTCTGCCGCGAACTTCTTTGCCGCATCCACTTGCGGCGCATTGCGTCCTTTGGTTTCGCGCATGCTGGCGTACACGACGTGTCCAGCCTTCGCCAATTCGTAAGCGGTCAGTTCGCCGAAGCCGCTCGATGCTCCTGTAATTACGATTACCTTTTTCATGATTATTCTCCCGTTCGATTGTCCACCAGCCGTTTGAATCGCAATGCATTTAAGCGAAGCCGCCATTGGCGCGCAAAACCTGGCTGTTGATCCAGCCGCCCTCAGGACCGGCAAGGAATGACACTACATTTGCCATGTCTTCTGGCATGCCGAGCCGTTCGAGCGGATTCATTTTCCTTAATTCGTCGATCAGTGCGTCGCTCTTGCCCTTCAGGAACAACTCTGTTCGCACCTGGCCCGGCGCCACCGCATTGACCGTGATGTTTCTGCCACGCAGTTCGTTGGCAAGCACATGTACCAACCCCTCGACACCCGCCTTGGAAGCGATGTAGGCACCGTACGTCGGGAAGGACTTGGCGAGAACGCTGCTGGAAAAAGCCATGATGCGCCCGCCATCAGAAACATGTTGAGCCGCCTGCGCGAGTACCAGGAAGCTTCCGCGCAGGTTTGTCGCTATCACCTTGTCGAAGGCGGTCACGTCTCCGCCGGCAATCGGAAAGAGCTGCATGATGCCCGCACAATGAACCACCACATCGGGTCTGCCGAAAGCGTCCATCGACTCTTTGAAAAGCCGCTCCACGTCTGCGGCATTTGCCACATCTGCTTGCACAGCGATGCCCTGTCCAGCTGCAGCCTTGATATCTGCGACAACTGCTTGCGCTGGGGCCGGTTTTCCAGCGTAGTTCACCACCACCGAAAATCCATCTTTGGCCAGTCGTTTTGCGATCGAGCCTCCGATTCCACCAGAGGCGCCGGTGACAATCGCGCTCTTCGTTCCTGAACTTGTCATAGGGAATTCTCCTTGTAGCGTTTTAGCTTTCGTTCACTCAACCTCGGAAAGCCGCATAGATCAGATATGCTCCTCGCGCCGTTGGCCAACATCTCGTCGGTGGTCGCCATGCACCGGTCCTACGGCATAAACTTGTATCCCGCGCTGTGGACCGTATGAAAGTGCGCGGGATCGGCCGGTTCTCGTTCCAGTTTTTTGCGTAACTTCAAAATGTGGTTATCGACGGTCCTTGTACTCGGATAGTTGTCGTATCCCCACACTTTATTCAGTAGCTCGTCCCGTGAGATCACCCTTCGCGGGTTTTTGATCAGATACGCGAGAGTTTTGAATTCCTTACTTGTGAGCGTAACCGGCCGACCGTTGCAATGAATCTCCATTGTCGACAAACATCCCTTGACTCCACCAAACTCAAACGCGTCGGTGGCGTTCGAGTTCTTCGGCCAAGCTTTCGCGGCATTCATCGGTGAGCCGACCTTCATCGTGTCGGTGAGGTCAGTGACGGATTCAGCCGGCAACGCCTCTTTCTTGGTCGCCTCGTCCTCTATAGGCGATTTCGGAACAAGCACGATCACCGGAAAGAAACGCGACAGCTCTTGAAAGTCTTCCGGAATGTCAGAAGACGGCACGGAAGCCAACTGTTCATCGAGGAAGCGAATCGCGTCTGCTTTGGGCTCCGTCGTGGGATGCGCGGAAGAAGAACTTGCGGAGTTGATTGCCGTTGTCATAGACATTCCTCTTCATTACCTGACGTTTACAGTTTGTGCTCCTCCCGGAGGATTTCCGCGGGACGCTCCCCGATCACGACGCAGGGAGCCATGGTATTGCCGGTGGTCACGCGCGGCATGATCGAGCCGTCCGCAATGCAAAGGTTTTCGATCCCATAGACTTTAAGTTGACCGTCTACGACCGACATTGAATCGCGCCCCATTTTCGAGGTACACGTCTGATGGTGGTAAGTGGACGCCGCATCGCGAATGAAGTCTTCGAGCGCAGATCCCCTCAGATTGCCAGGCATGACTTCGCGTTTTGTGAAGGGTCGAAGCGCCGCTGAATTGCCAATCTCGCGACAAACTTCCACACCCGCTACTGCGGCCTTCAGGTCGTCCGGGTGGGACAGCGTATTGGCCTCGATCTGTATAGGGTCGTCGGGCTTGGGTCCGGTCAAGCGAATCTGGCCTCGGCTTTTCGGGCGTACGACACCTCCATACAGAGTCCAGGAAGCCGCGGGTGGATTGAATTTTGCGACTGTCTCGGCGCTGCCCAGCGGACCTTCGACTTGGCAGGTCTGCAAATCCGGAGTGTCAAGTCCAGGACTGCTCTTCCAGAAGAACGTTGCCTCCCCTCCATTGTTGCGGGGAGCAAGCGGTTCCTGATACTCCCACATACACCCGACAGCAAAATGATCCTGAAAGTTCTGTCCTACACCAGGAAGGTCTTGCACAACCGGTATGCGCAGGCGTTGTAGCTCAGCCTCATCGCCAATGCCAGAAAGCATCAGCACCTTTGGCGTGTGCATCGCGCCCAACGAAAGAACAACCTCGAATCCAGCCGCAATCCGTTGGATTTTTCCGTCACAAGCGATCTCCACACCGGTGGCTCGCTTTCCTTCTAAAGTAAGCTTGGTCACCAAGGCGTGCGTAAGCACCGTCAGATTGGGCCGGTCCATGTAAGGGAAGACATAAGTTCGAAAGACGGACAGGCGCTTTCCATCGCGTACGTTCACATCGATAATAGAGGCCCGCCGCCGTCTTCCATCAGACGGCCATTGTTGCTATCGAACGTCGGCATCCCGATGGAACGCGCTCCTTCCACCATGGCGGGAGCGATCGGATTCGGGTCAGCCGCGGACTGCACAAACATCAATCCACCGGTTCCGCGGCGCGTGGGGTCTGGTGCGCCCTGCCAGTCTTCAATCCGGCGATAGATCTTCAGCACCGACTCATAGTGCCACGCAGTGTCGCCGGATTCGGATGCGAAGAAATCCCAATCGTTCTTATGTCCGCGTGCCCAACCCATTCCATTGACGCTCGATCCCCCGCCCAGCACCTTGCCCATACCTAGCGGCATGGAACGTCCTTTGAGGTGGGGATTGGGTTCGCCCACAAACCTCCAGTCGCGCTCGGTCCCGAGGTTTTCAACCCAGCGAGCCGCTTCTGTCACGCTTGGCACCTCGTCGCTGCCACCCGCTTCGAGCAGGAGCACGCTGACCTCGGGATTTTCGGCCAGGCGGCGCGCAACTACTGATCCAGAGGAACCTGAGCCGCAGACGATGAAGTCGTACTGCGCCTTTAGATTGGACTTGAGCCTCTGCTGATTGATACGAAACCGTTGTACGAAATCTGTCCCCGATTGCTTCTCGTTATTCGAACTCAAAGTAACTGCTCCCTCTTCGCGATTTCGCATCATCCAATGGACGACGCAGAAGACACTGGCCTCCATTTCGAACATGCGGTCGCGCGGAATGCTGAGTCCACCGTGCTGGCCCGGATCGCAGGTCATTCCACCATTGCCGTGACGCAGCGGTATATCCACCCACAAGCTGACGCCATTGGCCGTGTTTTCGCCGCCGCGCTCCCCAAGGTGGGCACAAATCTAGGCACAAGGCAAAATCGAGGCTCAAGGCGAGCGATCAAGGCTGGAAAACCAAGGCTGCTAAAGTCCGCATAAACATTGGGTGTTATGGTGCCGGGAGGGGGAATCGAACCCCCACAGTCCTTTCGGACCTGCGGATTTTAAGTCCGCTGCGTCTGCCAATTTCGCCATCCCGGCCTGCCGTCACTCCGCGACACACTACGCCGCTCCCACTCTGTCAATATCGCACAGGCGCTGCACGGCCGCCAATCTGTGTTTGAGTGTGAAGGCCTGAGTGTAGGACCCCTTGCGAACGCGTGACCAGCTTAGAAAATTACCCCAAGACTTTCCGCGGCCCCGCGACCCTGCCGAAGCTCAAGCTAAAGCCGTCCGCCTCTGTCTCCACAGCCCTAATCCCGCCAGGCAGTAAACTCCTACGGCGACCAGCAACAGCGCCCGCATCCCAAACAATAGCGATAGAGTTTCCAGCAATCCTCCCGCTACCGCGCCTAAGATGTTCGCCCCCAGCGCCGCACTCGGCGACCCCGTCGCTCGAAATTCCAAAGCGAACAAGATGCCGGCAAACACCACCGGCACCGAAAACACCACCACCGCAATCGTCCCCGCAACCGCCGGCGGTCCGCCAATCCGCTGAAACGGAAACCAGTAGGCAATCGCCAGCCCGGTCACCAACGCCGTCCAAATCCAGAATCGTGGCCACTCTCTCGCGCTGCGTGCAACCACGGCGTTCGCCAGCAACAAAGCGATCAGCAATGCGGAAATCACAATCCCATTCACCTGCCACACGGTTCCAAAAAACAGCGCCAGCCGGCTGATCACCTGCGTCTCCAGCAGAAGAAATCCCGCACCCATGCTGAAGAAAAACAGTGAAGGCACATTCCGCCGCACTCCTCCAATCTGCGCATACAACCCAATCGCAATCAGAATTACCAGCACTCCAATCGAATAATAGGTACGCGGAATCCACTTCCCTTCCTGATAGAGATAAGGCCAGTCGTCAGTAGTAATCGGAACCGCTTCCGCTCGCACCGCAAACGGATTCTTCTGCACAAACTCCGCCAGCCGCGGATCGGCGCCCAGAGCCTCTTCCACCCGGTTCCCCGGCGAGATCACAAAGCACGTCGCCGAGGCGCTGTAATTCGATTCCGCAAGAAACACCAGCGGAGATTTTCCAAACGTCTGCCGCAGAATCTCGACCAGCCTCGTTCCCATCCAGGGATGGTCAACCTGAAACTTCACAAAAATCACGCCGTTCGGATTGAGGTGCCGAGCCGCCTCGCCGAACGATTCCTCCGTGTAGACAAAGTTATCGATCCGCATGTTCGCGTAATCGGAAAACTGCGCGTGCGAATCCAGCAACCCGAACAAGATCAAATCGTAGCTCTGCTTCGTGCGCTTTAGAAACGCTCGCGCATCATCCACGTGAATCGACACTCGCGGCGAATCATAAGGATGCTCCGGATGTTTCCGCTTTCCCAACCCCAGAATCGCCGGGTCAATTTCCACAGCATCCACCCGGCTGCTGCCATGCCGCAAAGCCGCCGCCACATCGTTTCCCGTCCCCGATCCCACAACCATCACCGCCGGGTCCGGCACTGCAAAACGAAACGGCAGATTATAAGGATTCTCATCCGGCGCTTCCTTCATCGCACGCGGATGACGCGCCAGGAATACATCGGATAAATTCACGATCTTCTGGTAGAGCGCGTGGTTCACCCGCATCAGTCCGCCGTAGACCTCTCCGTCTGCAGTGTGCTCGGGTGTGTATTGGATTTGCTGGTACGGCGTCCACAAGACCTCGGTGTCAGGACGCGCTTCGCCGTGCAGCAGCAGAACCAGAGGAACGACGAGGCTTGCGACCAGTACGATGTCCCGCCGCGAAGCCTGCAGAAACGCAAAACCGAAGAGCACCGCGCCCAGCCAGGCCGCCGGCGGAAGCATCAAAAGGCTCACCGCAAAAAACGCCATCACCCCCGCCAGGCTGCCCACCAGATTCCATGAATAAGCCCGCAAGGCGCCAGGAGCAAGGTCCATCTGCCGGCTTACAGTTTGCCCCAACGGCACAAACACAGAAACGATCAGCAGGAACAGCGCTCCGGCCATCAGCACTGCCATCCCGTACTGCAACCAGTTCTGACCATTGCCCGTCGCCCAGATCGCAATGTCTCCCGCTCCGCCCAAACTTTCCGAGAGTCCTTCCAACAGCTGCGCGCCCCGCCAGGGCATGCGCACGATCAGCAGCAACCCCAGAAATGCCAGCAGCGCGGACTTCCATCGCGCTCTTTGAGCGGCCAGCGCACACCCTAGCCCGAATCCGACAAAGCAAAGCAGCAGCGCCAGGTTCTTGAAATAAGCAAAGACTCGCACCTCCACCGCAATCCAGCGAATGAAAGCCAGTTCCCCAAATAGCGTGAGAAAGCTCGCCAGCAAAAGCTGGCCCGGACTCCAGCGTTCGACTCCTCCGCTTTCCGACTCCAGAAACGGACGCCCGCGCCGCTTCGCCACAAAAGCCGTGATCCAAACCACGATCAGGATCGCGACCGCCAGAAAAAAAGTAAGAGGCTGTAAATTCATAGTTGACGATCGGGCAAAAGCTCTCAATCAAGAGGAACGCCGCATTATATCTGTTTGCAGAGCAGCAACTCTGATCTCACGAGATGAACCAAGTGGGACGAACACTCATTCGGCGAGTCCAAGGAAGGCCCAGTTCATCGCCTCAAGCCTCTGATTTGTCATCCTGAGCCCCGCGGGTTCCAGCGCCGCCGAGAGCCACTACGCGAAGGACCCATGCATTTTCTTAGCTGCCTGCACGGCTCACGCTAGAACCACAGATCGGGGAGGGCACGTTTTCCCCGCTTGTCGAAGGGCACTATATCCCCGCCATTATTTCTTCTGCTGCGCGTATTCGTTCGCGCCCAGAAAATGCAGCGAGACATAAGGCTCGTCGCCGACCACCCAACTGTCGTGCCCCGGCGCAATATAAAATACATCGCCGGCTTTCATCTCGATGACCCGGCCATCGTCCATCGCCGCCGTAGCCCGCCCCGCGACCACCAGGCCAACATGTTCCACCATGCAGCTTTTCGCGCCCGCGGCCTTCCCCACATGCAGCGACCACTTCCAGCCCGGCTGATAAGTCGCGCGCCCAATCGTCATCCCGCCCACCTCGACAACCTCAAACTTCCCCTTCTCAAAAGTTCGCACCTCATCCGGATTCTCAAACCGCTTCAGAATCACTTCGTACATAAGTCCCCCTCACAACGCACCAAGAAAATGTGGTCTCTATCATAGCGGGACATTGATCGTGTGGGACGTACAGGCCAGCCCACTGTCGGATTTGTCATCCTGAGCCCCGCGTGCTCCGGAACCGCCGAAAACCACCACGAGAAGGACCTATGCATTTCTTAGCCGCCTTCACAGCTCATGCTAGGAGCTATGACCAGGAAGCGCATTGCCTCAGCCGCTGCGGAAAGCTGCCCTCGTTGAGATATCGCAAACGGAAAAGGCCACGAGTTTCATCGTGGCCTTCCATTTGTTCTGTTATCCGAGAAAATCCGTGGCAAACAGTTCCTAGTGTCGACCCCCACCAGGCCCGCCGCGCCCGCGATCCCGACCGCCACCACCAGGCCGTCCGCCGCGCCCGCCGCGTCCACGATCGCGTCCACCGCCGCCAGGACGCCCGCCGCGCCCGCCACGGTCTCCGCCATGCGGACGATCGCCATGAGGCCGGTCGCTGCCTCCACCAACGTGCGCCACGCCGTCGCGATTAAAGTTCGGCTCGGCTTCAGCTTCGTCAGGAAAATCACCGCCGCCTTCAATCACCACCGTGCCCGTCGTCGCCGCAACCGGAGCAAATTCGCCCTCGGCGCCAGCCGCAACCGGAGCGCCTTCCGCAACCCCGCCGCCCATCTTCGCGCGCTGCTCTTTCAGAATCGCCTTGCGCGACAGCCGGATGCGGTTGCCTTCCACCGCCAGCACCTTCACCAAAACCTGATCGCCTTCTTTCAACTCGTCGCGAATATCGCCAATGCGATGTTCCGCCACTTCGCTGATGTGCAGCAATCCGTCGGTACCGGGGATGATTTCGACAAATGCCCCGAAATCCGCGAGGCGAGTGACCTTCCCGAGGTAAGTCTTCCCGACTTCCGCCGTAGCCGTCAGATCGCCAATAATTTGTAGCGCTTTCGCCGCCGAAGCCTGATCGCTCGACGCCACCTTCACCAGCCCGGAATCCTCCACATCGATCTTCACTCCGGTCTGCTCGACAATGCTGCGAATCATCTTCCCGCCCGGCCCAATCAGATCGCGAATCTTATCGACCGGAATCTGCACTGTATAGAACCGCGGAGCGAAGTCAGAAATCTTCTCCCGTCCGGTCGAAATAACTTCTTCCATCTTCCCCAGAATATGCAACCGTCCGCGCTTAGCCTGCGCCAGCGCCTCCCGCATAATCTGCGAAGTAATCCCAGCAACTTTAATATCCATCTGCAACGCAGTAATGCCGTCGCGAGTGCCGGCAACTTTGAAGTCCATGTCGCCGTAATGATCCTCCGCGCCAGCAATGTCGGTAAGAATGGCGTACTGCTCACCCTCCTTCACCAACCCCATAGCCACGCCCGCCACCGGAGCCTTCAACGGAACCCCAGCATCCATCAGCGAAAGCGATGCCCCGCAAACCGTAGCCATCGACGACGACCCATTCGATTCCAGAATGTCCGAAACCACCCGCATCGCATAAGGCCAAGCCTCTTCGGTCGGCAGCACCGCCGACACCGCGCGCTCTGCGAGCGCCCCATGTCCAATCTCCCGCCGACCAGCCCCCCGCAAAAACGCAACCTCCCCCACCGAAAACGGCGGAAAGTTGTAATGGAGCATGAAGCGTTTCTTGGCTTCGCCTTCGAAGCCTTCTAGGCGCTGCATGTCGTCGGACGTTCCTAAGGTTGTGGTTACCAGGGCTTGGGTTTCGCCGCGGGTGAAGATGGCGCTGCCGTGGGTTCGGGGGAGGAATCCGGCTTCGATCCAGATGTCGCGGACTTCGTCGAAGGCGCGCGCGTCCGGTCTCCGCTTCTTCTCGATTACCTCTTCGCGGAAGATTCGCTCGCGGAGAGTCTCAAAGTATTGCTTTAACTTTGCCTGCGCTTTCTCATCATCTCCGGGGATTTCAGCTTGCAGCTTTTTCTTTAGCTCTTTTACCAACTGGTGGCTTTCGGCCTTGGGATGCTTCTTGGTGTCCAGCCGATCTGACAGGTCCGAGCCTATCTTCTTTTTCAGGGCGTCGTAATAGGCCTGGTCGAATTCCGGAGGCGTGACTTCCCTTTTCTTCTTGCCGGCTTTGGCGCGCAGATCGTTGAGGGCGGCGCAGATCTTTTTTACTTCGGTGTGGCCGAATTCGATTGCGTCTACTACTACTTCTTCGCTGATTTCTTTCGCGCCGGACTCGATCATCACGATGCCGTCGGCTGTGCCTACGACCATAATGTTCACGAGGCTCTCGCGCATCTCGTCGTACGTGGGGTTGATGATGAACTGCCCGCCGATCTGGCCTACGCGGACGGCGCCGATCGGTCCGAGGAACGGAATGTCGGAAAGCGTGAGCGCGGCGGAGGCGCCGTTGATGCCGAGAACGTCGGGATCATTATTCGTGTCGGCGGAGAGCACGAAGGCGATGACCTGGGTTTCGCACTTAAATCCCTCGGCGAACATGGGACGCACCGGGCGGTCGATCTGGCGGCTGGTGAGCACTTCGCGCTCGCTCATGCGGCCTTCGCGCTTGATGAAGCCGCCGGGAAAGCGTCCACCGGCGTATGTGTATTCGCGGTAATCGACGGTGAGGGGGAAGAAATCAATGCCCTCGCGGGGGTCTGCGTTCGCGGTCGCGGTGGCGAGCACTACGTTATCGCCCAGGCGGACTACGGCGGCCCCATGAGCCTGCTTGGCTAATTTTCCGGTTTCGAATGAGAGTTGTTTGCCGCCGGCTAGGTCTACGGTAACGCTGCTAACTTCTGGTTTCATGTTTCATCCTT